>JADKLW010000140.1_pt1 | contig 39741 bp, 40 predicted proteins | sample 8641881 | NCBI WGS metagenome assembly JADKLW01 (sample SAMN16272185, study PRJNA661076) | feces metagenome | isolation source: fecal sample from diarrhoea affected cattle B | host: Bos taurus | place: South Africa: Lokaleng Village, Mahikeng | collected 2019-09 | reverse complement strand
CCCGCCACGGACCGGGGCGGGGCAGGGCGCTCGTCGGCTTCTGCCGCGATGGTCGGCAGAACCCGACTCGGTCACCGTCCTTACGCACCTTTGACAGGCCGACCGCCATGGTGTTGGTCACCCGCTATCCCGCGGACCCCGACTCGACTTCGCGCACTCCATGGCTCCCGAACATCGCTCCCTCTGGTCCGACGGCCCCTCCGAGAACGACCACCACGGGTGGTTGGACGACGAGCCGACGACCGAAGCCCCGGCCGCGACGCCTGTCGCCGAGGCTCCGACCCGCTCGCACCGAGCGGCGTCCGACGACGACTCCCGGCCGAGCGGTCGCTCGCCACGGGCCCGTGCCCGGCTCCGCAGGCTCCGCTTCGCCGTGGTCGCGCTGGCCGCGATCGCGCTGCTCGTCTCGGGCGTGGCGATCGGCCAGCGGATGATCGGCACGAACACCGTCGAGCGCGCCGTCGTGACCGGGGGCTCCGCGAACAGCAACGCCGTCAAGGCGGTCTGGGAGGCGACCAACCAGGGCGTCGTCCGGGTCACCACGAGCACCGGCAACGGCACCGGCTGGGTCTACGACGACACCGGGCTGATCGTCACCAACAACCACGTCGTCTCGGGCGGGCGGGACATCAAGGTCCGCTTCGGTGACCGCGGCCAGGACGTCTCGGCCCGGCTGATGGGGACCGACGTCTCGTCCGACCTGGCGGTCCTGAAGATCGATCCGAAGGATGTCGACAAGCTGGTCCCGCTCGAGCTCGCGGACTCGGACAAGGTCCAGACCGCCGATCCCGTGATCGCGATCGGCTACCCGCTCGGCCTCGACCAGACGACGACCGCCGGGATCATCTCGGGCGTCGGCCGCCAGATCCAGGCCCAGAACAACTTCTCGATCGACAAGGTGATCCAGACGGACGCCCCGATCAACCCCGGCAACTCCGGCGGTCCGCTGCTCGACATGAAGGGCCGCGTCGTCGGGGTCAACTCGCAGATCGCCACGACCGGGATGGGCGGCGGCAGCGTCGGGATCGGCTTCGCGGTGCCCTCGAACACGGTCAAGAAGGTCGTCCCGACGATCGCCACCGGTGGGACGATCCGGCACGCGTGGCTGGGCGTCCAAATGGGCAAGCTGAGCGGCGTCGAAGGCGTCGCGATCGGCGTCGTCACGCCGGGCGGACCGGCGGCCCGCGCCGGAATGCGCTCGGTCACCGGGACCCCGACGGCGGGCCAGACCCCGAACGGCGACGTGATCGTGGCGATCGACGGCAAGAAGGTCAACGACCCCGACGAGGTGTCGCGGATCGTCAACGGCCACAAGCCCGGGGACACGGTCGAGATCGAGGTGATGCGCAACGGCCAGCGCGAGACGCTGAAGGTCACGCTCGGCAACCGTCCGACGAGCTCGTCGTCCAGCACCACCCAGACCCCGGGCAGCCCGAACCCGCGCACGCCCCGCAGCCCCGGCATTCCCGGGAGCCCGAGCGATCCCACGAACCCCAGCGACCCCACGAACCCCAGCGACCCCAGCAATCCGCTGACCCCGCGCTCGCCCAGCCAGCCCTGACCCCCACCGCCTGACGTCTCGATTCCGTGAGCTTCGCCGCCCCGCTGTTCCTGCTCGGCCTGCTGCTGATCCCCGTCGCCGTGGTCGCCTACGTGGTGATCGAGCGGCGCCGGGCGTCCAGCCGCAGCGCCTTCGCCTCGCCCGCCCTGATGCCCGCGGTGCTGCCGCGGCGGGCCGGGTGGCGCCGCCACGTCGCGCCGATCGGGATCGTGCTCGCGCTCGCCGCGCTGGTGATCGCCGTGGCCCGTCCCGAGCGGACGGTCGCGATCCCGGTCGAGAAGGCGACGGTGATGATGCTGACCGACACGTCGGGATCGATGCGCTCGACCGACGTCGCGCCGTCGCGGATGGAAGCGGCCAAGCGGGCGGCGATCGACTTCGTCGACCAGGTGCCGCCGCAGATCCGGATCGGCGCGATGGGATTCAGCCACAAGATCAAGCTGCTGGCCCCGCCGACCACCGATCGCGAGCCGGTGCGCCGGGCGATCGACGGCCTGGAGGGCCTGGGCAGCACCGCCGCCGGTGACGCGCTGTCCGCCGCCCTGCGCACGCTGCGTCCCCAGGGCGAGCGCGGCAGCCAGACCCCGGCCGCGATCGTGCTGCTGTCCGACGGCGAGTCGGTCCGCGGCAGCGACCCGATCCCGGTGGCCGAGGAGGCCGGCCGGCTGGGCGTGCGGATCTTCACGATCGCGCTCGGCACCGACGACGGCACGCTGACCTCGACCGACGCCCAGGGCCGGACCAAGACGGAGCCGGTCCCCCCGGACCGCGACACGCTGCGCAAGATCGCCGAGCTGTCCGGCGGCACCTACTCCGACGCGCCCGACGCGGCGGCGCTGGAGGCCGTCTACCGCGACCTCGGCAGCGAGGTCTCCACGGAGCCCGGCAAGGAGCAGACCACGGTCTTCGCGGTCGGCGCGGCGCTGCTGCTGCTGATCGGCGGCGTCGGCGGATCGCTCGCGGCCACCGGCCGCGTGATCTGACGGGCGCCCCAGGGCGCCGCCCCCCGCGTTGGTGTGCGGTTTGCCGCTCGATGGGCGGCAAACCGCGCAGCAGACCGGCGGATCCTAGGGTTTTTCCCAGCCGCCGTTTACTCTGGACTGAGAGTCGTACGATTGGCTACACGTACCGATGATCCTTCGTCGCACACTCCCCCTTCTTCTCACGGGCACGTTGGGCGTCGGCCTGCTCGGCTTCGGCCTGACCGGACTCTCGAGCGCCGAGCCCCAGCTGCGGACCGCGCAGGAGACCGTGGAGCGGGAGCGCCGGCAGGCGGAGCCGCTGATGCAGCGGGTCAACTGCGACCCGGATCAGAAGCCGGCGCGGCCCGCCCCGCCCGAGGTCTGAGTGACCGCGATCACCGGAGCCGGTCGTCTGATGGGCGCCGTGCCCTGCCCACGACCGATCGCCGCCTGACGTGCGCGTCCTGGTGGCCGAGGATCACGGCCGGGTCGCCGAGGCGATCGCCCGTGGGCTGCGCCGCGACGGGATCGCCGTCGACATCGCCGAGGACGGAGAGGCCGCGCTCTACAAGGCCCGGGTCCACCCGTACGACGTCGTGGTGCTCGACCGCGACCTGCCGAAGCTCCACGGCGACGAGGTCTGCCGCACGCTCAACGCCGAGCAGCCCGAGACCAAGATCCTGATGCTGACCGCGGCGTCGTCGCTCGACGAGATGGTCGACGGACTGGCGCTCGGGGCCGACGACTACCTGACCAAGCCGTTCCGGTTCGCCGAGCTGGCCGCGCGGGTCGCGGCGCTCGGGCGTCGCAGCGGTCGTGTCCGCCCCACGGTGCTCGAGCACGGCGACATCACGCTCGATCCGGCGCGGCACGAGGCCACGCGCCGCGGCGAGCCGCTCGACCTGTCGCCGAAGGAGTTCGGCGTGCTCCAGGAGCTGATGGCCGCCGACGGGCAGGTCGTCACCGCGGAGCAGCTCCTGGAGCGGGTCTGGGACGAGAACGTCGACCCGTTCACGAACACGGTGCGGATGGTCCTCGTCACCCTGCGACGCAAGCTCGGCGATCCGGCTGTGATCGAGACGGTCCGCGGCGCCGGCTACCGGATGTGATGCGCTCCGGCCCCGGCGGGTTGCCCGCTCCGTGGCGGCGCTGGCCGCTCCGCGCCCGGCTGACCGCGCTCTACACCGCGCTCTTCACCGCGTCGTCAGCGGTGGTGCTGGTGATCGCCTACGGCCTGATGGACGGGCACGTGTCGCGCACGCTGCCCGCGCGGCTCGCCGACCCGATCCTCGACGAGATCGCGCTCCAGCTCGTCTTCGTGCTCGTCGGCACCACCCTGCTGGCGGCGGCGATCGGCTGGGTCGCGGCGCGGCGGGCGCTCCGCCCGATCCACGCGGTCACCGCCGCCGCGCGCCGGGTCTCGGACGAGCGGCTCGACGAGCGCCTCGCCCTGAGCGGCCCGCGGGACGAGGTCCGCGAGCTCGCCGACACCTTCGACGCGATGCTCGAGCGGCTCGAAGCCAGCCTGACCGCGCAGCAGCGGTTCGTGGCCAACGCCGGGCACGAGCTGCGCACGCCGCTGACCGCGATCAGCACCGAGGTCGACGTGACGCTCGACGATCCCGACGCGGACGTCGGCGAGCTGCGCCGGATGGGCGAGCGGGTGCTGACCGGGACCGACGAGCTGAACGACCTGCTCGACGGGCTGCTGGTGCTGGCCCGCAGCCAGCGCGGAGTCGACCGGCGGTCCGCGGTCGAGCTGGGGGCGACGGTCCGCCGCGTGGTCGACGAGCAGCCGGTCCCGGACGACCGCCACGTGACGATCGATCCGCTTGCCCGTCCGGTCGAGGTCTGGGGCGACCCCGCGCTGCTGCAGCGGGTGATCGCCAACCTGGTCGACAACGGGCTCCGCTACAACCACGCGGACGGGTGGGTCCGCGTGACCGTCGAGACCAGCTCGGCCCCAAAGCGCTGCGCCACCCTGCGCGTCGCCAACAGCGGCCCGGTGATCGCGCCCGGCGACGTCGGGCGGCTGACCGAGCCGTTCGAGCGGCTGGGCCGGCACGGCGGCGGCGGGTCCGGTCTGGGCCTGTCGATCGTGCAGGCGGTCGTCCAGGCCCACGGCGGCATGCTGTCGATCGCCGCGCCCGAGACCGGCGGGCTGGTCGTCGAGGTCCGGCTGCCGCTGGTCGGCTGAGGGTCCTTATGTTCGCGTGACGGTGCCTCGCCTAGCCTGGTTCTCACCGTCCGACCGTTCTGCGGAGACCCAGCCATGAGCACCCCGTACCCGACGCCCGACCCCACCCCCGAGACGCCGACGCAGTTCGACGGCGAGCCCACCTACGTGACCCCGGCCGACGAGCCGCGGACGCCGGCGCAGGACCAGGAGATCACGGCGATCGAGGCCGCCTCGCGTGACCTGGAAGCCGTGCTGCACGAGGTCAAGCGCGTCGTCGTCGGGCAGGACGCGATGCTCGAGCGAGTGCTCGTCGCGCTGCTCGCCGGCGGCCACGTGCTGCTGGAGGGCGTCCCCGGACTGGCCAAGACGCTGACGGTCAAGACCCTGTCGACGGTGCTCGGCGGCGAGTTCCGCCGCGTCCAGTTCACCCCCGATCTGGTCCCGGCGGACCTGGTCGGCACGCGGATCTGGCGCCCCGACACCGGCACGTTCGAGGTCCAGCTCGGCCCGGTCTTCGGCAACCTGCTGCTCGCCGACGAGATCAACCGCGCCCCCGCCAAGGTCCAGTCCGCGCTGCTCGAGGTGATGCAGGAGCGCCAGGTCACGCTCGGCGGCGAGACCTTCCCGATGCCCTCGCCGTTCCTCGTGCTCGCCACGCAGAACCCGATCGAGTCCGAGGGCACCTACCCGCTGCCCGAGGCCCAGGTCGACCGCTTCCTGCTCAAGGTCGTCGTCGACTACCCGTCGCTGGCGGACGAGGCGACCGTCGTCCAGCAGGCGATCGGCACGCCGACCGACGCGCGCCAGATCATCACCCCCGACGCGCTGCTCCAGCACCGCGAGACGGTCCGCACGACGCACGCCGACCCCCAGGTCGTGCGATTTGCGGTCCAGCTCGCCGACGCGACCCGGCACCCGGAGCGCTACGGGCTCGGCCACCTGGCCTCGTCGATCGACGTCGGCGCCAGCCCGCGAGGCCCGATCGGCCTGATCCAGACCGCCCAGGCGCTGGCCGTCCTGCGCGGCCGCAGCTACGTGACCACGCGCGACGTCCGCGCGCTCGCGATGGACGTGCTGCGCCACCGCCTGGTGCTGTCGTACGAGGCCCACGCCGACGGCGTGACCGCGGACGACATCCTGCGCGAGATCATCGCCGCCGTCGACCCGGCGCACGAGGAACCGCTGGCGGACGCGCAGACCGCCGCGGGCGTCGCCTGAGCACCTGACCACGATGGAGACGACCCTGATCGATCCCCCGGGCCGCCAGGGCCCGGGAACGGTGGGTGGCCCGGTCGTAGGCGCGATCGAGCTGGCCCTCACCCGCCGCAGCGGCGGCGTGCTGCCCGGCGAGTACCAGGCCGCCGGCCTGGGCAGCGGCACCGAGCTGAGCCAGCTCCGGCCGTACGTCGAGGGCGACGACGTCCGGCACCTCGACGCGGCCGCCACCGCGCGCACGGGCGAGGCGCACGTCCGACTGCACGTCCCCGAGCGGTCGCTGACCACGTGGGTCGTGCTGGACATCTCGCCGTCGATGGCGTTCGGCACCGCCGACCGGCTCAAGTCCGACGTCGCCGAGGGCGCGGTCCGCGTGGTCTCGCGGCTCAGCGTGCGGCGCGGCGGGCGGGTCTCGCTGCTGCGCTGCGGCGCCCATCCGACGTCGACGACACTGCTCCCGCCCGCCGGTGGTCGTCCCGCGCTGGGCGCGATCGACCGCGCGCTGTCCGAGGGCGTCGCCGCCGACGGGGCCCCCGATCGCGAGGACCTGGAGACGGCGCTCGGCCGGCTGCACCGGATCGCCCGACGCCCCGGCCTGGTCGCCGTCGTCTCGGACTTCCGCGATCCCTCGGCGTGGGCGCGCCCGCTGTCGGTGCTCTCGCGCCGCCACCGGATCGTCGCGATCGACGTCTCCGACCCGCGCGAGCACGAGCTGCCCGACGCCGGCCTGGTGATGATGATCGACCCGAACAGCGGCCAGACCGTCGAGGTCGACACCTCGTCGCCGCGCGTCCGCGACGCGTTCGCGGCCGCCGAGACCGAGCGTCGCGACCAGGTGCACGCCGCGCTGCGCCGTGTCCAGGCCCGGCACATCGACCTCTCGACCGACAGCGAGTGGCTGCGCGACCTGGGACGGGGGCTCCGATGACCGCGTCGTTCCCGCTCGCGCTCTCGCTGACCGCGCCGTGGTTCCTGGTCCTGCTGCTGCTCGTGCCGGCGGGCTTCCTGGCGATCCGCGCCGCCGCGAGCCGCCGCAAGCGGCACGCGGTGCGGATGCCCGCGACCCCGACGCTGGCCGCGGTCGCCGCCGCCCAGCCGAGCTACCGGCGCTGGCTGCCGGCGGCGCTCGTCGGCCTGGCCGTCGTGCTGCTGGCGATCGGCATGACGCGTCCCGAGCGGACGGTCTCGGTGCCGGTCGAGCGCGCGTCGATGATGCTCGTGACCGACGCCTCCGGCTCGATGCGCGCCGCCGACGTGCCGCCGACCCGGATGGACGCGGCCCGCAACGCGGCGCTCGACTTCCTCGACGGCGTGCCGAAGCAGACGCGCGTCGGCGTGGTGGGATTCTCGTCGTCGCCGAGCGTGGTCCAGGCGCCCACGACCGATCGCGACGTCGCCCGCGAGGCGCTCAACAGCCTCGACCCGGACGGCGGGACGGCGACCGGCGACGCGCTCTCGACCGCGCTCGACGCGCTGAAGGCCGAGGGCGACCCGTCGACCGACAGCGGCGACGACCGTCCGCCCGGCGCGATCCTGCTGCTCTCCGACGGCGCCACCAGCGCCGGCGAGGATCCGCTGACGATCGCCGACCAGGCGAAGCAGGCCGGGATCCCGATCTACACGGTCTCGCTCGGCACGCCGGACGGCCAGGTCGACATCGGCGGGCAGACCCTGTCGGTGCCGCCCGATCCCGAGACGATGCGGGCGATCGCCGAGCGCTCCGACGGCGAGGCGTTCAGCGTCGACGACGGCGACGAGCTGAAGAAGATCTACGAGCGCGTCGGCGCTCGCGTCGCGACCGAGTCGCAGCAGCGCGAGGTCACCGCCGCGTTCGCCGCCGGCGGCTTCGTGGTCCTCGCGATCGCGCTGGGTCTCGGGTTGCGTTGGCGGAGCCGGATCGGGTAGCCGCCCTCGACCGATGCGGATCGAGGCGCGTGATCGAGCCTCGATCCGGATCGCTCGCGGCCGCCGAGAGCGGGGAGGACGTCACGATCCGCCGCGGCGCGCGACCCGTGGTCCGGCTGGTGCCGATCGACGCGCCCGACAAGCCACGACGAACGGTCGTGGGCGCCTTGGCGGGCCAGATCGTGATCGCCGACGACTTCGACGAGTTGTGTCCGGAGTGGGACGAGTACCGGTGACCGCGCAGCTCCTGGACACCCATCCGCTGTGTTGCGCATCGCCCGACGTCAGACCTGGGACGTCCGCAAGCTCCCTCTGCACCACCGCGACCCGTTCGACCGGCTGCTGATCGCCCAGGCCCGCGACCTAGGGGTTCCCATCGTCACGCGAGACGGCGCCTTCGGCGACTACGACGTCACGGTGGCCTGGCCTGGGGACTGACTGGACGCGCGAGCGCCGGTGCGGCCCGCGACCGACGGCGCTATCCTTGCCCGTCCCGGGGGCTTAGCTCAGTTGGTAGAGCACCTGCTTTGCAAGCAGGGGGTCAGGGGTTCGAATCCCCTAGCCTCCACCTCCAGCCGAACGCCCCGCGATCGCGGGGCGTTCGTCGTTTCGGGCACCCGCTCTCAGTGCTCGAGGATCGAGCGAGAGAATGCCGGACCCCGACCTCGCCGTACGGTGCCATCCCCGCCATGCTCGAGGATCAGTCGTCTCTCGACGAGTCCGTCGCCTCGCTCGACTCGTGTGAAGCCCCATGAGTCGGTCGTTGCACCGAATGACCCGAACGTCGGTTCGACGCCGAATCCGCAGTAGGCGACCCGGAAGATCGACTCATCGTCCCTGAGATCCTCGCAGTGGAAGTTCGCGGTCGTGGAGGCCAGGCCCCATAGGGCGTCCAGGAGTTCCGGGTCAGCGATCAGTACATCGCCCTGGAACCCATCGAGCAGGCCGGGGTTCAGAGCGTGGAATCTCGCGCTGACCGCAACCCCTTCGTCCTCGAGGCCTTGGACGTGAACGCCCCGCAGATCCCCGTCGCTCTCCGCGATGAAACTGACGATCTGAGGGGCGTGCGCCAGCATTGAGCCGAACTCGTAGACGGTCTGAGCTAGGTGATCGGGTACGCCGGCGTTGTCGTCCCGCTCTCGGATCCACCCCGCGATCCACCTAGCGAACTGCTCCGGCGAAGCCGGAGCCATATCGACATCGGCGACGATGCCCGGAGACCCCGTGATCCGTCGCGCAGTTGCGATTCCGGTGAGCTTGGGGGCCGCGAGGATGTGTTGGCAAGCCTCCCAGAGGCCGCTTTGGCCCGGCTCGGCTTGGACGTGCACGAGATCGGCAATCCACTCCTTTGCCCGGGGTGAGTGGATCGCGCCTGCGAGGCGGGTAAGCGCCCGAGCCAGGGCAGGAGCCCAAGAGTCGTACTCCTTCGCGATGACCTGCTTCGTGGCCTCGTGCGCCACGAATGCGATCGCGACGAGTACGACGGCTGCGGCGGTGACCACGAGCGCTGTCACTGGGCGACTCCCGGGATCGGCTTGGCCGGGCTGGTCCCGTACTGCCGGGCGAGGTAGGACTCGATCGCCGGGCGGGCCAGACGCTTGCCGGTGTCGGTGAGCCGATACCACCGCCGTGGGGGCAGGCCCTCGGTGACGTCGGCGGGCGACTCCCACCGCGCGACGAGCCAGCGGCACTTCTCGAGCTGATCGAGGATCGGGTAGAGGGATCCGCTCTTAACGCCTGTCTGACGCATCAAGGCATACCCATAGTGCGGGGCGTCCGGGTCTCGGAGCAGGGTCTCGAGCACGCTGACCTTGGCGCGCGACATGCGGGGCGAAGGCGACGACATTCGCGCACAAGTCTACATACGTAGGGGAAGGTCGCGGACGCGGCTTCAACTCCCGCCGCCTCCACCATCGAAGCGACGTTCGAAGCAGCGACCCTGGCAACGGGGTCGCTGCTTGCGTTCTACTGCCCTCGAGCACCCCAGGGCGTCGTCGCCTGCAGAACCGCCTCTTCCAGCGCGTCGGTCCGCAGGGCGGTGATCTGCTGGTACTCCGGGTCGGCGACCATCCGACTGAACGCCTCGCGCGACGGGTACCGCACGAGCAACACCGCGTCCCAATCCCACGCGTCCGGCGCGACGAGACTGGTGTGGGTATCGCCGACGTAGACGATCTCGGCGCCGACGCGGTCGAGGAACGGCTGGATCCGCGTCGCGTACTCGTCGTACGACGTCGCGCCGCCGGCCCGGAAGCGCAGCATGTTGAGCATCACCACCGGACCCCCGGGGTCCTCCTCGAGGTAGCGCTTGAGGTCTCGGCCGGTTGGATCCACGGGCATCGTCCGATCCTAGACGCGTTCGGCCGCCGCTCCTAGTAGACGCCCCGCTCCGGATGCCCCTGGGTCCGCAGCAGCCGCGAGATCCCGGTGCGGTGCGCCGCCACCCACCGGTAGGCGCGGTCCGCCGGACCCGGGAACGCCCGAACCAGGCGGGCAGCGCACCCGGCCAACGGCATCCGCTCCAGGACCGCCGCCAGGGCCGCGGCCCCCGACTCGCGGCGTCCGTCCGGGTGGAGCGCGTGCCAGCTCGCGAGTTGCTCGTCGGGCGGAAGGTCGGCGAGCGTGGTCGTCGCGTGCCGCTGGATCAGGTCCGCCCGCAGCCGGCCGCCGCGATCCCACCGCAGCAGCAGATCGCGCCCGTAGAGGCAGAAGCCGCAGTCGGCGTCGAACAACACGAGTAGGCGGTCGTCGTGATCACGGGACCGCGTGCCAGCCACAGAGGTCACCGGCTCGGTCGCACCGTTATGAACACCCCGCAGAGCGTAGCGGCGTGCGAATGAGATCATCCCCTGCATAAATATACTGACCTGCCTTGACGTGCAGGATGAAGGTTTTTCGCAGGTCTGGCCGGTTCCTGTCTATAATGCGAGTCCTGCATGCATGCACAGGATTCGCCTTTTTCACAGGATGGACGAAGCTTCGAACGCGAAGCTCTCCGTCGCCTGCCCTCGCTGATTGCCGAGCTTCTCGATGGCCCGGAGCCTCAACTGCGTCAGGACCCCGGATCCGACCGTGGTCTCGACGCCCTCCTGACCGATCACCAGCAACGTGAGTGGGCCATCGAGTTCAAGGCCTCCGGCGCCGCCGGAGTCGTCGCTCGCGCGGCGGACCAGTTGCTCGCCGCGCTCGCCGGTGACGACCTAGCTGATGCGATCCCGGTGCTTGCGGTCCCCTATATGACCCCCGGGGGGGCCCGGGCGGCCGTCGAACGGGGAATCAACTGGATCGACCTGTCCGGCAACGCCCATATTCGAGCGGACCAGCTCTACATCTCTCGCGAGGGACGCCCGAACGCCTTCCCGGCGCGAGGCCGCCCGGCGTCTGCGTTCGCACCGGTCAGCGCCCGCGTCGCACGTCAGATGCTTGCCGATCCTCGGGCGTGGTGGCGCCAGAAGGATCTCGCTGCGTCAACCGCGCTCGATGACGGCCGAATCTCGAGAATCGTCCGCCGCCTCGACGACGAGAGGCTGCTCGAGCGTCGAGGCCCGGAGCTTCGACCGGCCGATCCTGAGCTGTTGCTCGACGCATGGGCCGACACCTATCGATTCGACCGGCATGACATCGTCCTCGGCCACGCATCGGGCAACGGCATCGAGCTCTCCCACGAACTCAGCGCTCGGCTCGACGCGCTCCACATCGGGCACTCCCTGACCGGACTCCCGGCGGCCTGGTTGCTCGATCGGTTCGCTTCGTTCCGGCTGACGACGATCTACGTCGAAGGTGACCCACGCGACGTTGCCGAGCGTCTGGAGCTGCGGCAGAACCAGCGCGGTGCGAACGTGCAACTCGTAGGCCCCGACGACGCCGGCGTCGTCATGCACGGCCGGAAGATCGACGGGATGCCCGTGGTCTCCCCGGCCCAGGTCTATCTCGACCTGCTGGCGCTCCCCGAACGCGCTCGCGAAGCGGCCGAGCATCTCCGCGGCGAGCGGAAGCTGTGGCCGACGTGAACGGCAAGCCCCGGAACCGCGACGGCTATACCCCGGAGGACCTTCTCCAGGTCCGATCGACCTGCCTGACCGTCGCGGCGACGTTGGGCGGGCACCTGGGTCAGATGTGCGTCGTCGGTGGACTGACCCCCACCCTGCTCATCGACGAGCGGCTCGGACCCGATCCCGAAACCGATGCAGGCCACGCGGGGACGAACGACCTCGACGTCGCGATGACGGTCGCGTTGCTCGACGACCACGGTTACGAGGAGGTCAGTACGAGGCTCCGCCAAGAGGGCTTCGGTCCGGACACCAATGAGCGAGGCAACCCGACACCCCAGCGGTGGAAGCTCAAAGGGCGGAACGTCACGATCGACTTCCTGCTGCCACCGATCGAAGAAGGGCAGCCAGCGGGACGAGTACAGCCGCTCGAATCCGACTTCGCGGCGTTGATCGTTGCGGGCCTCGATCTGGCGGCGCACGAGCGCGTGCCGGTCGAGCTGAGCGGCCACACGCTGGGAGGCGAGCGAATCACGCGGGAGGTCCCGGTGTGCGGCCCCGGCGCCTTCGTCGCGCTCAAGGCGCTGGCTTTCGCGGATCGCGTGGAACCCAAGGATGCCTACGACCTCGTCTACGTCCTCCGTCGCTGGCCGCAAGGAACAGCGGACATCGCTGCCCGCCTCGTCAGCCACGCGAACCGCGAGGACACGACCGTTCGCAAGGCCCTTCAGTGCCTGGCCAACGACTTCCCCGACCCCAGCCACGTCGGACCCCTGCGAGCCGCCGAGTTCGACACCCTGCGGGCCGAAGACTTGGACGCCGCCGCCGCCGATGCCCACGGCTATGTCGACGACCTCCTGCGAGCGTGCGACCGGCGGGGGTTGGCCGTAGAGGCCTAGACTCGACCCGATCGTGGCGCTAGGCGTCCACCGGGCGCACCACCCGTGCGGGATTGCCGACCGCGACGACGTCGGCGGGGATGTCACGGGTGACGACCGAGCCGGCGCCGATCACGCTGTTGCTGCCGATCGTCACGCCGGGACAGACGATCACGCCGCCGCCGAGCCAGACGTTGTCGCCGATCGCGATCGGCTCGGCGGACTCGAGCTTGTCGCGTCGCTGCTGGGGATCGATCGGGTGGGTCGGCGTGAGGAGCTGGACGCCGGGTCCGATCTGGCAGTCGGCGCCGATCGTGATCGGGGCGATGTCGAGCGCCGTCAGGCCGCAGTTCACGAAGGTCCGCGGACCGACGCTGATCCGCTCGCCGAGGTCGACGAACAGCGGCGACCGGATCGTCACGTCGTCGCCGACCGCGCCGAGGAGCGCGACGAGGGTCTCGTGCGCATCGTCGACGTCCCCCGCCATCGTCTGGCGGTGATACCGGTCGGCCAGTCGCGACGCCTGCGCCAGCCGCGGCGCGAACTCCGGGTCGTCCGCGCAGTAGAGGTCACCGGCGAGCATCCGCTCCCAGTTCGAGCGCGGATCGCCGGGGAAGTGGTCCGTGGCCATGGGGTCGATCCTACGACGGCCGCTCCGTCATGCTGCGCGGTGTCCGTCCCACCCCACCGAAAGCCAGACGACGATGCCCGACCCCACGCCCTCCTCGGACGTCCGCCTCGACCGCGACGACGCGATCGCCGTCCTGACGCTCGACGCTCCGGCCCGCCGCAACGCCCTGACCGTCGCGATGGCCGAGCGGATCGTCGCCGCCTGCGACGAGATCGACGCGGATCCGACGGTCGGCGCGGTCGTCGTCCGGGGAGAGGGCGACTACTTCTGCGCCGGCGGCGAGCGATCGACGCTGGCCGCCGCCGGCGCCGACCCCGCGCACCCCGACCAGTTCGAGGCGCTGGGGACGATCTACGAGGCGTTCCACCGGGTCGGCCGGCTCGAGGCGCCGACGATCGCCGCCGTCCGGGGCGGCGCGGTCGGCGCGGGTCTCAACCTGATGTTCGCGACCGACCTGCGCGTCGTCGCCCGGGACGCCAAGCTGCTGTCGGGGTTCCTGCCGATCGGCCTGCACGCGGGCGGTGGCCACGCCGCGCTGCTCGGCCGCACCGGATCGCGCGAGACCGCCGCGGCGCTGATGCTGTTCGGCGAGCGGCTGACCGGCAAGCAGGCCGTCGAGGCCGGGCTGGCCTACGCGGCGGTCGACGCGGCCGAGGTCGACGACCGCGCGATGGCCCTGGCCGCGGTGCCCGCCGCCGACCCCGCGCTCGCCCGCCGCACCGCGAAGTCGCTGCGCACCGAGCTCGGCCCGCCCGCGATGCCCTGGGCCGCCGCGCTCGAGATGGAGCGCTCGGCCCAGATGTGGTCGATGCGACGCAAGGCGCTCGGCGACGGGTAGCGGAGCCGAGGCGGGCCTTGCGTGACGAGGATCCGTCCCGAGAAGCACCGGCGGACCCCCGAGCGGGCACGCGGTACCGTCTGCCCATGGCCGCCGCGAAGTCCTCCGACGACCAGCTCACCGCCGACGCGTACCTCGCCGCCCTCGAGCCGCTGCGGTCCGACGACGAGCGCCGCAAGATCGAGCGGCGGTTCTCGACCGACACGGGATCGAAGGTGCTGGGGGTGCGGATGCGGCAGCTCTTCGACACCGCCAAGGCGTTCACGGCGATGCCCCTGGACGAGGTCGAGCGCCTGCTCGACAGCCCGTACTACGAGGCCCGGATGGGGGCGGTCAGCATCCTCGACTTCCGGGCCCGCCGCCGAACGATCACCGACGACGAGCGGCGCGAGCTGTACGACCTGTACCTGGGTCGTCACGACCGGATCGACGCCTGGGACTTCGTCGACCGCGCGGCGCCTCGGGTCGTCGGCTGGTACCTGCTCGACAAGCCCCGGGACCCGCTGTTCGCGCTGGCGGCGTCGTCGAACGCCTGGGAGCGCCGGACCGCGATCACCGCGGCGTTCTGGATGATCCGCCAGGGCGACGTCGAGGACGCGCTCGCGCTGGCCGAGCGATTGCTCCACGATCCCGAGAAGCTCGTCAACACCTCGGTCGGCGTGGCGCTGCGCGAGATCGGCCTGGTCGACGAGGACCGCCTGACCGCGTTCCTCCGTGAGCACGCCGCGACGATGCCGGCGGTGACGCTGCGCTACGCCAGCGCGAAGCTGCCCGAGCAGGAGCGGGCGGCGCTACGCGCGCGGCGCGCATGAGTGCTCAGCCCGCGTACGCGGGCTCGGCGCGCGACCTTCCGGTCCTGCGTGAGCTGAGGACGGCGCCTCACTGGCCGGGAAGACCGGTTCGTTAGCGTCGAACGCATGGAGATCGTGATCGTCGGAGGACACGGGCAGATCGCCCGCAAGCTGGGAGCGCTGCTCGCGGCCCGCGGCGATGTCGCCCGCGGGGTGATCCGCAACCCGGACCAGGCGGACGAGCTGCGCGCCGACGGCATCGAGCCGGTCCTGGCCGACATCGAGGACCCCGAGACGACCGGCCAGTCGTTGGCGGGCGCCCTGCGCGACGCGAGCGCGGTCGTCTTCGCCGCCGGCTCCGGGCCCGGACAGCCCGCCGAGCGCAAGTGGTCGGTCGACCACGGCGGCGTGGTCAAGGCGATCGACGCCTGCCGGCACGCCGGCGTCGACCGGCTCGTCGTCGTCTCGTCGATCGGCACCGACGATCCGCCGACCGACGACGCGGACCCGATGAGCGTGTACCTGCAGGCCAAGGCCCAGGCCGATGCGGACGTCCGGGCCAGCGGCCTGCACTACACGATCGTGCGTCCGGGGATGCTCACCGACGAGCCGGGACACGGGCGGATCCACGCCGCCCGGCACGTCGAGCGCGGCGCGATCCCCCGCGAGGACGTCGCCGCGACGCTGCTGGCGGTGCTCGACGACCCGTCGACGGTCGGCCGGACCTTCGAGGTCGTCGGCGGTCCGGACGAGATCGTCACCGCGGTGGCCGGTCTCAGCGGCCGACCCGACACCCTCGACGCGGAGTCGTCGGAGGGCTGATCGCGCGACGGCCGCTGATCGATCAGGTCACCTCCCAGCAGGACGAGGATCGCGCGGCGACGCTCGGCCGGCGAGATCGGTCGGCGGAAGTACCCGGGGATCGGCAGCATGGTCCCAGTGTCGGTCGCCGGGGCGGCCCGGACCATGGGGGATCACCCCGAAGCACCCTCGGGATGTCCCCCGCGTCACGCACGGTTTGCAGCGGCGGTTCCGGCCGTGCCGCGTGGATATCGGGTCAGGCGCTGCGCGGGGAAGGTCGTGGGTCGGCCGTGCGGCGTCGAGCGCGGCTACCGCGTCACGCGCTGCACCGCCAGCCCGACCGGGCGACCGTGCAGCGCGTGGCTCGGTCGGCCCGGTCTACCGCTCCGACGCCAGCTTCGGACGCGAAGCCGCGCCCGGCTGCTCGGTGGTCGGCGCCACGCGGCGCGCGAGCGAGCGCGTGGCCGGGGCGCCGTAGTGCGACGGATCGGCGTAGCGTCCGCGGTCGGCCCCGGTCTTCTGCGTCTCGACCTGCAGCGCGCTGCTCGTCGCCTCGGGGTCGTGCCGCACGCCGGTCACCGCCCACGAGACCTTGGTGTCGCCCGTCTCGCTGCGCACGACGAAGCTGCCGGCCGCGTCGACCTCGCGCTCGACGATCACTTGACCGAACCGGCCGATCGGCGTGAGCTGGTAGCGCCAGTCCGTGCCGAGCGTCGTCGCGTAGTCCGGCAGGTGCACCGTTGCGCGCCCCTCGGCGTCGGTGGTCACGTTGCCGGAGTACTCGACCGTCAGCTCGTCGGTCTGGACCGGCGTGTGGGTCAGTGACTGGGTCGTCGGCGACCGGGGATCGTCGACCGTGAAGCCGTTGGTGGTGCCGGTGACGGTCAGGTCGCCGTTGATCTGGACGTCGCCGTTGAACAGGCCCGCCAGGTTCGGTCCCTGCCCGAAGATCCCGGCCCCCTGCCCGTTGGTAACGCCCTCGACGGCGTTGCCGGCGTTCGCGGCGTTGACGTTCTCGCCGCGGACGCCCGTGCCCGTACCGCCGCTGATGCCGGCCTGGCCGAGCACGCCGATCGCCCCGTTCGGGTCCGTCACGAAGCCGCGCACGCCGTAGCCGCCCTGGCCGTCGTGCCGCCCGACGAGCGCACCGATCCCGTTGCACTTGCCGATGTTCTGCTCGCAGATCGCGCCGTTCTGGCGGGCGACGACGGCCTCGCCGCTGCTCGAGTCGCCGATCACGGCGGCCGACGAGATCGACCCGGTGATGCCCCAGATCGAGTTCCCCCCGATCGTGTTGGCGAAGACCCCCGGGCCGACGCCGTTGTGCTGGACGTTGACGCCCCGGCTTCCCGAGGTGTTGGGGAGCTCGATGTTCAGGGCGTTGTGCTGCGGCTCGTCCGCCGGGACGGTCAACGCCAGCGGCACCTCGACCGCGGTCGACTGGCATTCGACGGTGCCGTCCTCGGCGACCTCGCGGATTGCGCTGCCCGCCGCGCAGGTCCCGGTGACCCGCTTCTGGAAGACGTCGACGGCCAGGCCACCGAAGTACTCGCTGTCGAGGCCCGAACCGGGACCGTCGACCTGGAGCAGCTTGGCGAGGACGTCGTCGGGGGTGTCGGGCGAACCGGCCGGACCGACGGGGCCCTGCGCGCCGGCGGGACCGGACGGGCCGGCGGAGCCCCGTTCGCCCGGGGCGCCCTGGGCGCCGGTCGCACCGACGGCCCCGGTGGCGCCCGTGACACCGACGGCACCCGGCGCCCCGGCGGATCCGGTCACGCCCTGGAGTCCGCGGGCGCCGCGCGGGCCCCGTTTGCCACGCTCCCCGCCCGCGCTCCACGAGATCTTGCGCTCGCCGCGCGGGCAGCGGGCCCGCTTCGTGCTGAGGTTGAGCGTCTTGTAGGCCTGCGTCACGCAGGCGTAGAGCCGGGATGGACGCTCCGCCGCGGCGGCGGGAGGAGGCGTGATCAGCGCGAGCGCGGCCAGCAGAACGGCGACCGCGAGCAGCGGCACCGCCCGCGGAGGAGACAGGAGGCGAGTACTCATAGCCGCATAAGGCTAGAGCACGAAGCTTGTCTGGGCCATGGATCTGCGTCCCTCGGCCCACGGTGCCCACCGACCTCCGAAACGACGAGCGCCCCGACCAGAGGCCGGGGCGCGTCGAGCATCAGGGAGAGAGAAGAGATGCACCAACGAGATTAGGGCGGCGTCGCGGACCCGTTTGTGAGCCTGCGCACTCCCGACGTTCACATCTCCAGGAACGGGTCGAGCAGGCCCGGCGCGGCATCCGCGGCGAAACGCAGCGCGTCGTCGCGGGTCAGGTCGGGCACCTGGTACCTGCCGGCCCCCGCCGCGGTCATCGTCGCCACGGTCCGCAGGCCGAGCCGCCGCTGGAACAGCGACTCGCGCACCACGATCGTGCTGACCGCGTCCCGCCGCAGCACCGTCGTCGCCCGGCTCGTCAGCCCCGAGCGGGCTACCAGGTACGGGCCGACGATCGCGTGGCCGAGCGCGCGGTAGGCGACCAGCCCGCCGACGAGCGCCAGCGGCCAGAGGATCGCGAGTCCGGCCAGCGCGACCGCCGGGACCACGTCGGTCACGAGCAACCAGACCAGGATCGCCGCGACCGTGAGGGTCAGCAGCGTCGCCCACCACAACCGTCGACGCAGCGCCGCACGGGGGTGCGTCGCCAGGTCCGCCGCGAGCGGCGCGTGGTCGGGGTCGAGCACCTCGGCGGCGATCCTCCGGTGGACCGCGATCGGCCCCCGTGGCAGGATCGCCGTCGGCTGGTCGATCGCCCACAGGCTGAGTCCCGTCGTGATCACCGTGGTGTCGGTCGCGCCGATCCAGCGCCAGAGCAGCGGTTCGGACAGCCGGACGCCGCGGATCCGGTGCTCGGCCCGGTTGACCTCGCGGGTGGTGAACAGGCCGCGGCGGGTGCGCAGCAGGGTGCCCTCCTTGGAACCTGCTTCGGGATCGGTGGTCGTCCTACCGCGGACCCGCGCCAGCTCGTAGCCCCAGTACTCGGTGAAGAAGGCGACCGCCAGCGCGAGCATCCCGCCGATCGTCGCCGCGACGAAGCCGATCGCCACCGTCCCCGCCGTGCCGATCGCGTCCCAGTCGAGCAGCCCGGAGACGACCTCGACGAGGTCGATCCCGAAGGTCCCGAGGAAGAAGTTCGCGCCCCAGCCGATGCCGAGCACGACGACGTAGGACCAGACGCTGAGCACGTGGAAGACGACCCAGCGAGGGTCGAACCGCCAGAAGACCGCGATCGGCTGTTCGTCCGCGTCCGGCTCTGCGTCGGCGAGCGGTTCCCGGCTGCCGGCCGTATCGGGAGCGGCGACCCGCCCCTCGACATCGTCCGCGTCCTCACCGATCGCGTCCTCCGCCGCGGCCCGCGCGTCCGGGTCGAGTAGCTCGTGCCGCAGCGCGTAGGCGTCGGCGCGACCGAGCGCGTCGAGCTTGAGCGCCGACTCGCGGGCGGCCGACTGCTGACCGGCACCGATCTCCAGGACCCGCAGCGCCGCCAGCCGGTGCCGCAGCTTGGCCTCGGCGTCGACGCTACGAATCCGGTCGCGCTGGATCGAGCGGTGAACGCGGAACAGCACGCCGGTGCGCAGCTCGACGTGGGTCTCGGTCACGCGGTAGCGGGTGAACAGCCAGCGGGTCGCGTCGATGACGGCGCCGAGGACGCCGAAGACCGCGATGCCGAGCAGGGGCCACAGCCCGCCACCCTCGGGATCGATCCCGATCGCGAACGCGATCCCCGCGGGCAGCAGGGCGACGACGACCTGGACCAGATCGACCCAGACGACCCGGGAGCTCAGCCGCTTCCAGCGGTCCGCCGGCTCCTCGGGGAGCGGCGGCGCCGGCGCGGGCCGGAAGAACCGCTCTCCCGCGGGATGCGTCGTCCGGTCCCCCTCGCTCACGTCGCGTCGCCCGGCGTCCGCTGCGCGACCCGGGTGAGCTCCGCCGCCACGCGGTCCGCCGTCTGCTTGTCCAGGCCGCCGATCTCGATCGCGCCGCTCGACGACGCCGTGGTGACCCGCAGCGTCGAGAGCTTCAGGAGCTGCTCGACCGGCCCCTGGATCGCGTCGACGGTCTGGACCCGCGACAGCGGCGCGACCCGCCACTCGCGCACCAGCCAGCCGGTCAGCGCGTAGACCGCCTCGTCGGTCGTCTCCCAGCGGTGCACGCGGTACCGCCACAGCGGCTCGACCACGATCGCGACGACGGTGGCGACCGCGGCGAGCACCAGCGGGACAATCAGCCACGGCCGGGCCGACTCCCACAGGGCGTAGGCCACGATCGCGCCGACCAGCGGCAGGCCGGGCACGACGAGGGCCTGCAGCATCCACCAGCCGATCGCCCGACGCTCGACCCGGTGCTGCGGCGGGCGCAGGCGGGTCGCGGTCCCGTCGGGCGGTTCGGCGCTCACGACTCAGGCAGCTTCGCGCGAACGGCGTCGACCGACCCGCCAGCGCCAGGCGGCGAACGCGGCCACCCCGAGCACGGCGATCGCCAGCGCCGGCTTGGAGATCGGGCCGAGCAGCTCGCCGACCTCCTCCCAGCGCGCCCCGAGCAGGAAGCCGGCCCAGACGAGCAGGACGTTCCAGAGCAGCGAGCCGATCGTCGTGAAGAACAGGTACTGCCCACGCGGCATCCGCAACACGCCGGCCGGCAGCGAGATCACGCTGCGCACGCCGGGAATGCACCGAGCGACGAGCACCACGAGTGGGCCGCGCTTGATGAACCACTGCTCGGCCTGCTCGAGCCGGGCGGGATCGACCCGGCCCCGCCGCAGGAAGGCGTCGGCGAACGGCCGTCCGCCGCGGCGCGCGAGCTCGTAGAGCACCATCGCCCCGGTGACCGATCCGATCGTCGCGACGATCACCACGACCGTGAACGAGAACTCGCCCCGCTCCGCGAAGTACCCGGCGAGCGGCAGCACCGCCTCCGACGGGATCGGCGGGAAGATCGTCTCGATGAACATCAGCATCGCGACGCCGAAGTACCCGAGGTCGGTGAGGATCTCGGTGAACGACATCGCGACCGGCGGGTGCCCGAAGGCTCCCGCGGTGGCCGGCACCCCGAAGGGCGTCACGCCACGGACCTCGTCACGCGACCGGCGAGCGGTGCACGGCAGGGGGACGGGGACCAGGGACTCCGCAACGGTGAGACCTCCGACGGGGACGGGCGATCGTGACGACTCGGTGCCGAACCGCCGGTCACGAAGCGTAGCGGGGGCCCGGGGGCCGGCGTCGTGCCGACCCGGGCCGGCCCGCTGCTGACGAACGTCACCACGGTCCCGGGTGGCCGCGCATGAATGCGGTGGTGCGATCCACCGGTCCTCCGTCGATAGGCTCGGCCCGGCGGACGCGCCGTGGCCCTCGCCCGTACCGCGTCGTTCGCCGACCATCTCGAACCGAAGAGAGCAGCATGAGGATGAGAGCGATCCCGCTCGTCGTGGCCGTGTCCACGGTGGCCGCCCTGGCCGCCGCCCTTCCCGCGCACGCCCAGCAACCAGCCCTGACGCCGACATCGTGCGAGCGCGACGCCGCCCCGCGCACGATGTGCTCGACGCTGACGGTCCCCCTGGACCGCACCGGCGTCGTGCCGGGAACCGTCGAGCTTCCGGTCCGGGTGCTCCCGGCGCGCGGCTCGGCGCCCCACCGTGGACCGCTGCTGCTGCTCGCCGGCGGCCCTGGTCAGGCGGGGATCCAGGACGGCGACACCGCCAAGCTGTTCGCGTCGCTCGCCCCGGGCTACGACATCGTCTCCTACGACCAGCGCGGAACGGGCCGCACCGCGCTGCGCTGTCCGGCGCTGTCGGTGGCGGACATCGCTGGCGACGCGGTCGACGCGGCCCCGGCCGAAGCGATCACCCAGCAGTTCGGTCGCTGCGCGAGCGAGCTCGGCGACGCACGCTGGTTCTACCGCTCATCCGACAGCGCCGCCGATATCGACGCCCTGCGGGCGGCGCTCGGCGCCAAGCGGATCACGCTCGGCGGCACCTCCTACGGGACCTGGGTGAGCCAGGTCTACGCACGGCTCTACCCGCAGCACGTGGAACGCCTGGTGCTCGACTCGGTGGTCGGCCCGCAGGGCGTCAACGGGATCGCTCGCAGCGAGTACGCCGGAGCCGTGCGGGTGGTCCGCCAGCTCTGCGCCGACGGCGCCTGCCGCGGGATCACCACCAGTCCGGTCGGCGACGCGCGCAAGCTCGCCGCGCAGCTCGACGCCGAGCCGCTGCGCGGCCGCGCGGTCGACGACCGGGGTCGGGTCAAGACGATCTCGGTCGGCGGCCCGAAGCAGCCCGGCCTCGTCTCCGGCCTGCTCTACGGCGGCGATCTCGACCCCTACTCGCGCGCCGCGTTCCCCGCCGCCGTCCGCTCCGCGCTCGACGGCGACTCCGCGCTGCTGATGCGGCTGATCGCGGCCGGCGGTGAGGACGAGGACGACGACGATCCGAGCGAGATCAGCGCCGCGCTGTACGCGGCGACGACCTGCGCCGAGACGTCGTTGCCGTGGCCCGCAACCGCGACCCCGGAGCAGCGGCGGACGGCGCTCGACAGCGCGGTCGCCGCGCTCCGCCCGGACGAGCTCGGCCTCTGGCCGCGAACGACCGTCCGGACCCAGCCGGCGCTGGCGGGCTGCCTCGTCTGGCCGGGGGCGCCGTTCACCGGCGCGCCGAGCGGGCCGCTGCCGAACGTGCCGACGCTCGTGCTCAACGGGCTCGACGACGTCCGCACCCCGGTCGAGGACGCGGTTGCCGTCGCGGCGCAGATCCCGCGCTCGACCGTGGTGCGTATCCCCAACCAAGGGCACTCGGTGTTCGCGCAGGAGTGCGCGCGCGACGCGCTCGAGCGGTTCCTGGCGGACCGGACGGTCAGCACCAACGCCTGCCGCGGCAAGCGCACCCCCGACGCGCCGTCGCTGGTGCCGGTCCCGCCGCGCTCGTTGACGGCGGTCGGTCCGCGGGGCGATTCGGCCCGCGCGAAGGCCCGGCGCTCGACCCGGGCGGTCCGGTTGAGCATCCGCGACGCCGGTCTTGCGGTCTCGTTGTACGAGGAGTCACCGCGCGCGCCGGGTCTGCGCGCCGGCACGGCGTCGATCAAGGAGGCCGACGGGCAGGCGGTGCTCGAGCTGCGGAACTACGGCTACGTTCCGGGCCTGCGCCTGACCGGCCGGATCGTGCTCGGCGAGCGCTGGGCCGGAACGCTGCGGGTCAGCGGCGCCCGCTCGACCGCCCGCGGCACCCTGACGATCCGCGACGGGGTCGCGCGCGGACGGCTGGGTGGCGTGAACGTGTCGCTGCGGCTGTAAGGGCCCAAGCGGGTTCGACGCCTCCCCCGAAACGACGAACGCCCCGGCCAGAGGCCGGGGCGCTGTCAAGCATCAGGGAGAGAGGAGATGCACCAACGAGATTAGGACGCGGTGCGAAGCCCGTGAGTGAGGGAGCGCACAGCCGCCGGGGCGGGAGCCGCGCCCCGGACCGCGTTGCCTCTGCCGACTGGCCCGGCACAAGGCAACGCATAGCCGGCGACGAGCGGCGGGGCCCGTCCCGGAGCGCGCCGCGGCGGACTCAGCAGGGCACCAGGCCGAGCGACCCACCGGTCTCGCCGGAGATGTCGGGGATCCAGCGGTTGCAGAGCGTCGGCGGGCGGTCGGACCCCGACCCGCCACCACCCGATCCGTTCTTGCGAGCCGGGCGCTGCAATGCGATGCGGGCGCTGGCCTCGACCTTCTGCTTGCCCGCGGTCGCGGTCAGCTTCAGCGGCGTCTGGGCACGGGCTCGGGAGCTCAGCGAGACGCGCAGGGTCACGGTCCGGCTTTTGCCGGGGGCGATCGTCCGCAGGCGCGACGTCTTCGGGGCAGCCCGCAGTCCGCGGGCCGCCGCGACGCGCAGCCGCACGGGGCCGGTCGGCGCGTCGCCCGCGTTGCTGACCGTCACGCGGATCCGCCTGGTGCGGTTGGCGGGCATCCGCTTCGGCACGTTCCGCAGGCGTATCTGCGTCACCGGCTGGGCGACGAGCGGGATCGGGCCGGTCGAGTCGTAGACGATGCTCGCGTCGCCGGGCGCGGTCAGCGTGGCGATCATGCAGTCGGGGCGCTTCCCGGCCATCCGCCGGTCTACCGCCTCGAACTGCTGGACCGCGGTCCGCGCGCCGCTCTTGCGGGTCTCGCCGTAGACGCCCGTAGCGCCCGGCGCGTCGAAGACGTGCCAACGCGGGTAGTTGCCATCGGTGTAGGTCGAGAATCCGAGCGCCGGATAGCCGTTGCAGCCCTCGGCGGTCCGCCTGCCCGCGAACAGCGTGACCAGGCCCGCGGTGTCGGAGGTCGGCGCGCCCCGGAACCGCACCGTCCCGGTCAGGCCACCCCGCCGACGGTCGTAGGCGAGCGCGGCGTCGAGGAGGTCGCGGGCCGGTGCGGGGTCGCTGCTGTCGCCCGGGGGATCGTCGATGATCCCGACCAGGTTGGCCGACGCGGCCGGCGCGCCGGCCAGGCCGAGCGCGGCCACCAGGGCAAGCAGAGCGGGGAGCAGGAGGGGCCGCAGCGGGAAGCGTGACGCTGGGCCTCGGGAGCGATCGGGACGGCGGACGGTGAGCATCACCGGGCACGTACCCCGCGACGCAGCGCCGCACGCTGGATCTTGCCGCTGGTCGTCTTCGGCAGCTCGTCCACCACATCGATCCGGCGCGGATACTTGTAGGGCGCGGTGGTCGCCTTGACGTGCTCCTGCAGCGCGACGATCAGCGCGTCGTCGGCGGCGATCCCGTCGCGCAGCACGATCACCGCCCGCACGATCTGACCGCGCTCCTCGTCGGGCGCCGCGACCACCGCGGCCTCGGCGACCGCTGGGTGGGCGACCAGCGCGGACTCGACCTCGAACGGGCCGATCCGGTACCCGGCCGACGAGATCACGTCGTCGGTCCGCCCCTCGAAGTACAGCCAGCCGTCCTGCTCGCGCACGCGGTCGCCGGTCCGCCACGGTTGGTCGCGCACCGCCGGGTCGTGGCCGAGGTATCCCCGGAAGAACGTCGGCACGCTCGCGGGGTCGACGACCAGCTCGCCGTCGTCGATCCACAGCCGCACGCCGGGCAGCGACCGCCCCATCGAGCCCGGTCGCACCGGCTCGCCGAGCGGCGCGCCGGTGAGCTGGCCGGTCTCGGTCTGGCCGAAGCCGTCGCGGATCTCGATGCCCGTAGCCGCCCGCCAGACGTCGAGCACCTCGGGGTTCAGCGCCTCGCCCGCGGCGACCAGCCCGCGCAGGTCCGGGTACGACCCGATCGACGTCCGTTTCGCAATGACCCGGTACTCGGTCGGCGCCATGCAGAGCACGTTGACCCGCTCGTCGGCCAGGATCCGCAGCCGCTCCGCCGGGTCGAACCGCTGGTCGTGGAGCAGCGCGCAGGCCCCGCGCAGCCACGGTGCGACGAAGACGTTGCGAGCCGACTTGCTCCAGCCGCTCGCGGCGGTGCACCAGACCAGGTCGCCCGGCCGGGCGTCGAGCCAGTGCTCGGCCTGCAGCCGCTGCCCGTCGAGGTAGCGCTGGACGTGGACGACGGCCTTCGGGTCGCCCTCGGTGCCGGACGTGAACGTCAGCAGGCACGGGTCCTCGGCGTCGAGCTCGGCGAACGGCGGGGCGTCGCCGACCAGCAGCGCGTCGTCGGGGACGACCAGGATCTCCGGCCGGTCGCTGGTGGTGGCGGTGGGTGCGCCGACCGCGGCGTCCAGCTCGGGCCGGTTGCGCTCGTCGACGACGACCAGCTTCGGGTCCGCCACGTCGAGCCGCAGCCGCAGGTCCTTGGCCCGAAGCTGCTCGTTGCACGGCAGCGCCACCGCACCGATCCGGAAGCAGGCCACCATCGTCAGCACCCACTCGGGGCGGTTTCCGACCAGCGTCATCACGACGTCGCCGCGCCGCACGCCGCGGGCGACGAGCCGGCCCGCCAGGGCCGCGCTCGCCGCGTCGACCTCGGCGAAGCTCCACGTCCGCCGTCCGCCGTCGCGGCGCAACTCGATCAGGGCGGGATCGCCCGGGTCCCGCGCGGCCACGACGTCGCGTGCGAAGTTCATCGTCGCGCAGTCTCTCCTACTCGCCGGGCGACCGCTCGCCCGCCCGCCAGCGGCGCCCTGGCCCGCCCGGCGGGGCGGGCGGGGGAACGATCAGACGACGCCCTGCGCGAGCATCGCGTCGGCGACGGTCGTGAAGCCGGCGATGTTCGCGCCCGCCACGTAGTCGCCCTCGAAGCCGTGGCGCGCCGCGGTCTTGCGGCAGGTCTCGTGGATCTGGCGCATCACCGCGCGCAGCCGCTCGTCGGAGTCGGCGAACGACCAGCGGATCCGCGCGGCGTTCTGGGCCATCTCGAACGCGCTGACGGCGACGCCCCCCGCGTTGGCGGCCTTGCCGGGCGCGTAGGCGACGTTCGGATCGGCCTGGAAGACCGCCACCGCCTCGTCGGTGCACGGCATGTTCGCGCCCTCGGCGACCACCTGGACGCCGTTGGCGACCAGCGCCTGGGCGTCCTCCTCGTCGAGCTCGTTCTGCGTCGCGCACGGCAGCGCGATGTCGCAGGCGATGCCCCACGGCGTCGCGCCGGGCGTCAGCGTGGCCGCGCCGCGCCGCCGGCCCGGGTACTCGGCCAGCGAGCCGCGCTCGACGAGCTTGATCGTCTTCAGCAGCTCCAGGTCGAAGCCGTCCGGATCGTGCAGCGTGCCCGACGAGTCCGAGCAGGCGACGCAGGTGGCGCCGAGCTTGTTGGCCTGCTCGATCGCGAACAGCGAGACGTTGCCGGCGCCGGAGACGACGACGGTCTTGCCGTGGAGGTCGTCGTCCTCGTGGGCCAGCATCTCCTGCACGAAGTAGACGAGGCCGTAGCCGGTCGCCTCGGTGCGGACCTGCGCCCCGCCCCAGCCGACGCCCTTGCCGGTGATCGCCCCGGCCTCGGACGCGCCGACGATCCGCTTGTACTGGCCGTACATGTAGCCGATCTCGCGGCCGCCGACGCCCTGGTCGCCGGCCGGAACGTCGATGTCCGGGCCGATGTGGCGGTACATCTCGGTCATCAGCGACTGGCAGAACCGCATCACCTCGGCGTCAGAGCGGCCCTTGGGGTCGAAGTCCGAGCCGCCCTTGCCACCGCCGATGCCCTGACCGGTCAGCGCGTTCTTGAAGATCTGCTCGAAGCCGAGGAACTTGACGGTGCCGAGCGACAGCCCGGCATGGAACCGCAGGCCGCCCTTGTAGGGGCCGAGCGCGGAGTTGAACTGCACCCGCATCGCCCGCTGCACGTGGATCTCGCCGTGGTCGTCGACCCACGGCACGCGGAACATGATCTGGCGCTCCGGCTCGACGATCCGCTCGAGGATCCGGGCCCGCGAGTACTCGGGGTGCGCCTCGAGCACCGGACCGAGCGGCGCGAGCACCTCGTGGACCGCCTGATGGAACTCCAGCTCCCCCGGATTGCGATCCTCGACCGACTCGAGGATGGCGTCTAGATCGGTGGCGGGAACGGTGCTCACGGGGCGGAATTTTCGCAGACGAAACCGTCTAATCGGTTCCCCTCACTGCAGATGGTTGGTTCCCGCCATCTTGCGGAAGACGCCGTAGATACAGGGTTTCCGCCATGCCGCGACGCCGCGCGGCGTCGGCCCGGCCGCGACCGACTAGGCCGGCATCGCCACCTCGTCGCGCACCGCCGGACCCGCCGCCCGCAGCAGCACCACGACCATCCGGTCCTGCTCGTCCGGCGCCGCTTCGACGTCGTCCCGCTCGCGAGCGTCGACGAACGCCACGCGTCCGTCGTCGATCGCCGCGACGGTCGCCGGGTCGCCGTCGGTCGCGTCCCCCGCCGCCCCCGCGATCAGCACCAGCGAGGCGTCGGCCGCCAGCCCGGCGTGGATCGCGCCGTGGAGCAGCGAGCGCTCGACGACGGTCGCCAGCTCGCCATCGACCCCGACCTGCAGAGCGATCGCCCGCACCCGGTCCTCGATCCCGTCGACCGGCTCGTCGGACTCCAACCGGACCAGCACCGGCTGGACCACGCCGCCGTCCCGCTCCGCCAGGGCCGCCGCGCGCCGCAGCGCGTCCCGTGCGTCCTCGGCGTGGTGGAAGGCCGCCGCCACGCGGGCGCCGAGCGGCCGCCGGCCGACCGTCGGCGGGACGACCTGGACCGCCCGCGTCGCGACCACCGTCGAGACGATCACGCTGACCAGGATCAGCACGAGCGTGGCGTTGACCACCGTGGTGCTGAACAGTCCGATCTGCAAGCCGACCATCACCGTCGCCAGGGTCGCCGCGGCCTGCGGCGTGCTCAGCGCGAAGGCCAGCGCGACCTCGCCGCGGGTGAACCCCAGCAGCGGGCGGGCGAGCAGCGCCGCGAGCCCCTTGCCGCCCAGGCAGGCGACCGTGAGCAGCGCGGCGATTCCGAGGGTCTCCGGCTGGATCATCACCGCCGGATCGAGGATCAGGCCGACCGAGACCAGGAAGACCGGGATGAAGATCGCCCCGCCGAAGAAGTCGATCCGCTCCATCAGCGGCCCCTCGTTGGGAACCAGGCGGTTGAGCGCGAGCCCGGCGAAGAACGCTCCGACGATCCCCTCGATCTGGAGCACCTCGGCGACGGTGGCCGCCGACAGCAGCGCGGTCAGCGCAACCACGTAGCGGACGGTCCGCTCGGTCCCGAGCCGGTCGAACGCCAGCCGAGCGACCCGCGGCAACACGAGGAAGCAGAACGCGAGCAGGCCGACCAGGCCGATCCCGATCTGGGCGATCAGCTCACCCAGCGAGCCGCCGCCCTGGACCGACCCGGCGACCGCGGCCAGCACCACCAGCGACAGCGTGTCGGCGAGCACCGTCGCGCCGACGACACTGGCCGCGGCGGGATTGCCCGCGAGTCGGGCGTTGCGGACGATCGGGTACACCAGCAGCGTGTGCGAGGCGAGCATCGAGCCGAGCAGCAGCGCCGCCGCCAGACCCCAACCCAGCGCGAAGCCGACCGCGGCGCCGAAGAGCATCGGGAACGTGAAGGTCAGCAGTCCGAAGCCGATCGCCCGGTTGCGGAACCGCCTGAGCAGGTTGAGATCGAGCTCGACCCCGGCCACGAACATCAGGTAGAGCAGGCCGAGCTGGCCCAGCTCGGGGATCGTCGTGTTGCCTGCGCCGATCCAGCCGAACCCGTGCGGCCCGATCGCGTAGCCGCCGAGCAGCAGGCCGACCAGTCCGGGCAGCGCCGCCCGCTGCATCAGCACCGGGCCGAGCAGCAGCACCGCGAAGACGACGAAGAACTCCCACGGAGGTCCGTGCGGAGCTTCCAGGCTGAGGATCCCTGCCAGTACCGGTGTGCTCATCGTCATCCCGTGGTTCTGAGGGCCACGACGTCGTCGACCTGGCCGTTCTGGAAATCGGTGCCGAGCCAGCGCTCGGCGAGCTCGCGCATGGTGCCGTTGGCGTCCAGTGCGCGCAGGGCCGAGTCGACGGCGATCCGGTTGCCGGAACCCTTCGGCAGGACGACCGCGAGATGCTCGTCGCCCGGAAGCTGCGCGGCGACCTCCAGTCGGCCGTTCGACGCGCGGGCGTAGGCGAGGGCCACCGGCAGGTCGAGCATGACGGCTTCGACCGCGCCGCTCGTCAGCTCCGCGATCACCGCGTCCTCGGTGGCCCGGACCGCGACGTCATGCTCGGGCCGAATTCGCCGGTCGAGCGCGGACGCGAGCGTGGTGCCGCCCTGGACCGCCCAGCGCAGCTCGCGGGCGCCGTGGACGTCGCGGACCTCGCGACCGGCGGTGGTCAGGACCGCCGGCACCGCCGGCAGGTACGGCGCCGAGAAGTCGACGTGGCGCCGGCGTCCGTCCGTCGCCGAGACGTCCGAGATCGCGACGTCGGCGCCGCCGAGGTCCCCGCGGACGATCCGCTCGAACGGCACGATCACGATCCGCAGCCGGTCGAGTCCGAGTCGGGTCGCCAGCGCGCGGGCCAGACCGTGCTCGAAGCCGCCGGTCGGCGCCGTAGGCGTGCCGAGCCAGAAGCCGGGTCGCGGGACCTCGTCGACCGCGACCGACAGCGTGGCGGGCGTCGTCGGAGAGAACGTCCCGGCGGACGCCGGCGCCTCGTCGTCGCCGCAACCCGCGAGGGCGGCGGCGATCAGGACGACGGCGACGACGATCGCGCTGCGTCGCCGGGCGTGGGGTGGTCGCGGCATCGCCGGGACTCTACGACGCAGACGATCCGCGGGGGAACTCACGTCTGGTGACTACTATTATCCTGAACTCCGCCGTCTGTCCAGGAGAGCCCGTGACCACCACCGCCGTCCGCCGTGAGCAGCACGACGCCGTCGTCGTCCTGACGATCGACAACCTCAGCCAGCGCAACGCGCTCAGCGACCCGGTGCTCTCCGAGCTCGTCCAGCAGCTCGAAACGGCCGATCGCGACCAGGCGATCCGGGCGATCGTGGTGGCCGGCGCCGACAAGGTCTTCGCCTCCGGCGCCGACGTCCGGGCGCTGCGGGAGCGGACCGCGACCGAGATCTACGACGGCGACCGCGCGCTGCTGTGGGAGGCGGTCCGCCGGATCCGCACCCCCACGGTCGCCGCGGTCTCGGGCTTCTGCCTCGGCGGCGGCGCGGAGCTGGCGATGATCTCCGACGTGATCGTGGCCTCCGAGACGGCGCGGTTCGGCCTGCCCGAGACGCAGCTCGGCCTGATCCCCGGCGCCGGTGGCACCCAAATGCTGCCGCGCGCGATCGGCAAGGCGGTGGCGATGGACATGGTCCTCACCGGGCGGCTGCTCGACGCGCAGGAAGCCGCCGCGATGGGCCTCGTCTCGCGCGTGGTCGGCGCGGACGAGTGGCGTGCAACCGCGCTGGAGCTGGCGCAGAAGATCGCCGGCCGTCCCGCCGTCGCGCAGCGGCTGGCCAAGGAGACGATCAACGCCGCGTTCGAGACCCCGCTGCGGGCCGGGATCGACGGCGAGCGCCGGGCGTTCGCGATGGCCTTCGCCTCGGACGACGCCCGCGAAGGCCTGTCGGCCTTCGTCGACAAGCGCGACCCGACCTGGACGCACCGGTAGCGGCGTGGCGGTCACGTCATCAGAATCTCCTCGGTGACTTCGCTTCGCGAGCGACCCTGTGACCTAGTAGCGCCACTCCACCGCGAGCTTGCGGCTTGGGCAACACGGCCATAGCGGACAAATGGCCTAGCTACTAGGCCATAAGCTAGGCCACAGACGCTATGGCCTAGCAACGGCCTAGTAGTGAATACTGCGCGCCGCTACTGCGCGCGGCGGTAGCGCCGGGCAGGGCTTTGTGGAGCCTCGTCGTTCGGTACGAGTAGCCCCTCCCGTTCAAGTTGCCCGATGTACCGCCGCACGGTGCGGGGCGAGAGCAACAACGCGTCCCGAATCTGGGCAGGGCTACGCTCGTCGTCGCCGACGAAGTTGAGGATCTGCTGGAGACGTGCCTGGGACGACTCGCGAGCGCGGGTCCGCGTCGGGACCACCATGACGTGGTTCTCGTCGGTCGACTCGACGCTCTCGACCGGCGCCGCATCGTCGCTCGCTCCTCGGAAGGTGGTGTTCGCAGCCTCGCCCAGAGCAGCCGGGTGTATGGGAATGGTGACGCGAACCTGACTGCCGAGCTCCTTCCAGCTCGGCAGTGGGTATCCGAACTCGGCCTGAACGGCGAGAGCTTTATCCCAAGCGCTACCGGTCTGTTCGACGTATCATCGAGGATCCGAATCAGAGGCCCCTTCTCAAGATCTCTTGACGCGATCCGGGTGTCCTTGCTGTTCGTGCGATACCGACCACAGCGCATGTAGGCATCCGGGAACAATGCCTGGGGGTCCTTCCCGAAGAGCAGAACCCCGGTGTTGGTGGGTCGCAACGTCCCGTTCTGGAGCCGGACGATCCCCGCGCTTTGAAGGAGCGCATCGTCGAGGTCAAGTCCAGCCGACTCGAACTTGACCTTGGCCAAGTCCATCTCCAACGCGTCCAGGCCGACGTCCGCGGTCAACTGGTCGAGCGTGCTGTTGCCCGCCGCTCCTGCCGCATACGCTCGACCCGTGCTGCGTCCTTGACGGGGCACGAGACGGACCCCAGCCGCTCATAGACCACCCATTCATCCTTACCTTTGGCCGGCTTGATCTCGAGAGGCTCTACGCCCTCCCACGGCGACACCTCAACGATCAACACCTCTTGCCTTCGTACATCTTCGAGAAGATCCGCGGGGTCATCGGCGGATCGGTACGTGCCATCGATGCCTGGGTGATAGCGGCTTCCGCGGTCTGGAAGTCCTTGATCCCGACGACAGTTCCGTCGTCCTCGACTCCGACGATCACCCATCCTCCGTGGGTGTTGGCGAACGCGCCGATGTCGTGAACGATCTTCAGGGTCGAAGACGCGTCGACCTTGTGATCGACGCGATCATCCTCGCGGCCGGTGATGAGGCTGGTGTCGAACGGCAAAACATCTCCCACGCATAAGACCCTGCCGGACGGAAACCGCCACAGCGTCTTCGCCAGTGTTCCATGCCGATCGGGCTGAACACATTGCTGCGAGACGCTCAGACGCCCGCTGATACGCAACATGCCCCGGTAAGCCGTGCGGTCCGAGACCCGTTACGTGGTTCTAGGGGTCGACCTGGTCCCAGCGCAGCGGGGCGTCGAGCACCTGCGGGAACCGCGCCTCGAGGTACGCCGCGAAGTCACCCATGTGGACCGCCATCGCCGCCCCCGCCCGCTCGACGTCGCCGCTGGCGATCGCGCGGTGGATCCGGTGGTGCTCGGCGACGACCGCCTCGCGCGAGGCCATCGGGTACTGGACCCCGAGCGGCGTGCCGTCGCAGATCCAGGTCAGCGACGCGAGCACCATCGTGAAGACCGGGTTGCCGGCGATCTCGGCGATCGTCTCGTGGAAGACCGCGTTCTCCTCGACGAACGCGTGCTCGTCGTCGAGCGTCTCGCGCATCCGCACGACCGACTGGTGCAGCAGCTCGGCCTGCTCGTCGGTGACCCGCGCCGCGGCCCGGCGGGCCAGCTCGGGCTCCAGCACCACGCGCGCCTCGAGCACCGTCCGGAACGAGGCCTGGTCGAGCTGGAGCATCATCGCGATGATGCTCGCCAGGTGGCGCGAGCCCGGGCGGTTGACGACCGGCCCGCCGCCGGGACCGGTCTTGATCGTGATCACGCCCTGGATCTCCAGGAACCGCAGCGCCTCACGCAACGTGCCCCGCGCAACCCCGTACTCCTCGAGCATCGTCTTCTCGGGCGGCAGCGGCGCGCCCTGCTGCAGTCCGCCGTCGGTGATCTCCCCGACGATCCGCTGGGCGAGCAGCGCCGCCGTCTTCTGTGGGCGTAGTCCGTCCCGTCCTCGGGACCGCGGGCGATTCTGTGTGCTCCCCGACATCCGGCGAAGTCTCGCATCCGTAGCGGCCGTTACGGGAACCGGAAGAGCCTGAGCCCCTGGAATCTTCCCGATATAATCCTTATACTCGACCGACGGCGGTGGGCTCGACGCCCGCCACGAAGCGCAAGCGAGCGGGGAGAACAACCACGATGATCATCGACGGGCACGTGCACGTCTGGCCGGACAAGATCGCCAAGATCGCCCTGGGGTCCCCGAGCGAGGGTCTCAAGCGGTTCGGCGACGGCACCACCGCGTCCGCGATCGAGACGTTCCGCCGCGCCGGCATCGACAAGGGCGTCTGCCTGGCCGTCGCCGACGTGCCCGAGCGCCTGGAGTCCGCCAACCGCTTCGTCGGCGGGCTCGACCCCGAGTGGTTCATCGGCTTCGGCAGCGTCCACCCCGGGCGCACGCCCGAGGAGAACGTCGACAGCCTGCGCGAGAACGGGTTGAAGGGCGTCAAGCTCCATCCGCTGTTCCAGGGCTACGCGCTGGACGACCCCAAGCTGTGGGACGTGCTCGCCGCGCTCGAGGGCGAGTTCCCCGCGCTGTTCCACGTCGGTCCGGAGTTTCCCGGCGACCCGAAGGGCGCGCTCGCCACGCCGAAGATGATCCGCGAGATCAACACGGCGTTCCCGAAGCTCGACATCATCGCCGCGCACTTCGGCGGCTTCAACGCCTGGGACGAGGCGATGGCCGAGGTCCACGGCCTCGACGTCTACATCGACACCTCGTGGGTGCCGAGCGTCGCGACGCTCGACCCGAAGCAGGTCCGCGCCGCGATCGAGCGCCACGGCGCCGAGCGCGTCGTCTTCGCCACCGACTGGCCGATGGCCGACCCCGAGGCCGAGATCGCGGCGATCCGCGCGCTCGGCCTGTCCGACACCGATACCGACGCGATCCTCGGCGGCAACTTCGCCCGCCTGCTCGGTCTCGACCCCAAGGAGAACGCATGAGCCTGCAGGGCCGCGAAACCGTCATCGTCGAAGCCGTCCGCACCCCGGTCGGTCGCGGCCACAAGGAGAAGGGCGTCTTCCGCGAGATCCACCCGGCCGACCTGCTCGGTCGGGCCTACGTCGGCCTGCTCGACCGGGCGGGGATCGACCCGAAGCTCGTCGACAACGCGGTCGCCGGTTGCGTGTACCAGGTGGGCGAGCAGGCGACGGGAATCACCCGCAACGCCTGGCTGCAGAAGGGCCTGCCCGAGACCACCGGCGCGACCACGGTCGACATCCGCTGCGGGTCGGGCCAGCAGGCCGTCCACATCGCGGCGCTGCAGATCGCGGCGGGAATCGACGACGTCGTCGTCGCCGGTGGCGTCGAGCACATGGGCCGGGTCGGCTTCCCGGTGACGGCCGCGACGCAGCGCGACTACGGCAGCGGCCAGACCCAGGAGCTGCTCGACCGCTGGCCGCTCGTCCCGCAGGGCGAAGGCGCCGAGCTGATCGCCGACCGGTGGGAGATCACCCGCGACGAGATGGACGCCTTCGCGCTGCGCTCGCACCAGCGCGCCCAGGCCGCCACCGAGAGCGGCGCGTTCTCCCGCGAGATCCTGCCGGTCGAGACGCCCACGGACGGCACCGTCACCGCCGACCAGGGGATCCGGCCGACGACCAGTTTGGAGAGCCTCGGCGGGCTGAAGACGGTCTTCCGCCCCGAGAACGGGCGCGTGACCGCGGGCAACTCGTCGCAGATCTCCGACGGCGCCTCCGCGCTGCTGCTGATGACGCGCGAGAAGGCCGACGAGCTGGGCCAGAGGTCGCGCGCGCGGATCGTCGACCAGGTCGTGCTCGGCGTCGACCCGGTCACGATGCTGACCGGCCCGATTCCGGCGACGAAGAAGATCCTCGCGCGCAACGGCCTGACGATCGACCAGATCGACGTGATCGAGATCAACGAGGCGTTCGCGTCCGTCGGCCTGGCGTGGATGCGCGAGCTCGACGCCGACCCCGAGCGCGTCAACCCGCGCGGCGGCGCGATCGCGCTCGGCCACCCGCTCGGCGCGACCGGCGCCCGGCTGATGACGACCCTGCTGCACGAGCTCGAGGACCTGGACGGTCGCTACGGCCTCGTCACGATGTGCTGTGGCGGCGGCCTCGGCACGGCAACCCTGATCGAACGGATCTGAGCGATGACGGACTTCGAACTCTCCCCCCACTACCGCGAGCTGCAGGCCGAGGCCCGCGCCGTCGCGGCCCAGGTCGAGCCGTTCGCGCTCGAGGCCGACGCGATGAGCGTCGTCCACGAGGACGTGCTGAGGATCATGCGCGACTCGAAGCTGTTCGAGCTGCTGGTGCCGAAGCAGTACGGCGGCCGCGACGAGCAGCTCGACCCGCTGGCGATCGCGCTGGTCCGCGAGATCCTGATGGCGACCTCCTCGCACGCCGACTCGCTGTTCGCGCTGCAGGGGATCGGCAGCTACTCGCTGACCCGCGGCGGCAAGCCCGAGTACCAGCAGGAGTGGCTGCCGAAGGTCGCCACCGGCGAGGCGCTCGCCGCGATCGGGCTGACCGAGCCGATCGCCGGGTCGGACCTGAAGAACATCACCACCGAGATCGTCCCCGATGGTGACGGCTTCGTCCTCAACGGCGAGAAGGCGTTCATCTCCAACGGCGGCGCGGCCGCGTTCTACAACTGCCTCGCCCGCGACGGCGACGGCCACACGATGGTCTTCGTCCGCGGCGACGCCGAGGGCCTGAGCTTCCTGCCGACGCCCGAGATCGCGGCGCCGCACGTGCTCGCCGACCTGAAGTTCGAGAACGTCCGGATCTCGGCCGACGACATCGTCGGGGTCCGCGGCAAGGGCTTCGACCTGGCGCTCGCCACGCTGGCGATCTTCCGCGTGTCGGTCGCCGGGGCGTCGCTGGGGCTGGCCGAGGCCGCGCTGCGCGAAGCCGCCCGCCACGCCGGCACCCGGATCCAGTTCGGCAAGCCGCTGGCCCGCCAGGGCGCGATCGCCGAGATGCTCGCCGACTCGTGGACCGAGCTGGAAGCCGCGCGGCTGCTGACCTACGCCGCCGCGTCCCGCGCCCGCCAGGATCCCGCCGCCGCGTTGCACCACTCGTCCGCGGCCAAGCTGTTCGCCAGCGAGAGCGCCGGCAAGATCGTCGACCGCGCGGTCCAGATCATGGGCCGCTGGGGCTTGATCAAGGACTCGAAGATCGAGCTGCTGACCCGCCAGGCGCGGCCGATGCGGATCTACGAGGGCGGCTCGCAGGTGCTCCGGCTGGGCATCTCGCGCGAGCTCGTCGCCGACACCCTGAAGACCACGGAGGCCAAGTGATGGATCTGCAACTCGAAGGTCGCGTCGCGATCGTCACCGGCGCCAGCCGCGGGCTGGGCCGCTCGTCTGTCACGGCGCTCGTCGCCGAGGGCGCCAAGGTGCTGGCCGTCGCCCGCACCACCGAGGCGCTGGAGAGCCTGGTCGCCGAGAGCCCCGAGGGCTCGGTCGTCGCCGTCACCTGCGACATGAAGGACCGCGAGCAGGTCGCGGCCCTGCCCGCGAAGGCGATCGAGGCGTTCGGCCGGATCGACGTCGTCGTCAACAACGCGGGGATCGCCCCGGCGGGCCGGTTCACGGATCTCGGAGACGACGTCTGGGACGAGGTCTTCGCGGTCAACGTCTTCGCTCCGGTCACGCTGGCCCGCGCGGCCGGCGAGCACTTCCTGGCCCAGGGCTCCGGCAAGGTGATCAACATCGCCTCGACCTCGGGGATCCTCGGCAAGCCGACGCTGGTCGCGTACTCGTCGTCGAAGGGCGCGGTGCTGCAGATGACCAAGGCGCTGGCCGGCGAGTGGGCCGGCAAGGGGATCCAGGTCAACGCGATCGCCCCCGGCGCCTACGAGACCGACGCCCAGTCGGCGGTCGTCGAGGACGCCGAGATCCTCAAGCGCCGGCTGCGCAAGATCCCGGCGGGCCGGATGGGCGACCCGGACGAGATCGGGCCGCTGGTCTGCCTGCTGTCGTCGACCGCGTCGGACTTCGTCACCGGGTCGGTGCTGGTCGCCGACGGCGGCGAGTCGTCGAAGCTCTAGGACGAGAGCGGCCGAAGCGATGTACCCCGGGGACGAGCCGGTCGCCGTCGCCACCGTCACGGTGGTCTTCGACGCCGCGGACGCGGACGGCGCGACCCCGCACGAGATCGCGACGCGCCTGATCGCCGACGAGCGGGTCTCGACGGTTCGCGTCGGCGCGTTCGGCGCGCCGACCGTCTACCGGGTCGACGTGCCGACCGACGCGCCGGAGCACCACGAGGCGCGAGCGCTGTCGCCGGTCGAGCACGCCGCCGACGAGCTCGGGCTGCGCTTCGCGGTCGCCTCGATCGTCGACGGCGCCCAGAATCCGGACGCCGTCGATCCCCTGCCCGACCCGGACGGAGCCGCGGGCGGAGCGCCCGACCGATGAGCGCCGCCCGGCGGCGCACGTTCTTCGACGCTCCCCACGACCACCCGGCGCTCGCCGGGCTGCTGCTCGGGGCGTTCCTGGTTCCCGCGTCGCTCGGGATCACGGCGGTCTCGATCTCGATGGCGGAGATGTCCGCCGGGCTCGGGCTGACCGAGGCCGAGGCGGTCTGGGCGCTGGCGGGCTACGTGCTCGCCCACGCGATCTCGCTGGCGGCGCTCGGCCGGCTCGGCGACACGCACGGCGTGGCCACCGTGCTGCGGATCGGGCTGGTGCTGCTGGTGGTCGGGACGGTGATGACCGCCGCCGCGACGTCGCTGGTCACGCTGACCGCGGGCCGACTGGTCCAGGGCTTCGGCGCCGGCGGCACGCCGGTCGCGGTCTTCGCGATCACCGGCCTGCGGTTCAGCGGTCCGGCGCGGGTCGCGGTGCTGGCCACGGTGACCGCGATGATCGGCATCGTCTCGGGCGCCGGCGCGCTGATCGGCGGCGCGGTCACCGACCTGGTCAGTTGGCGGGTCGCGGTGGCGCTGCCGGTGCTCTCGGTGCTGTCGGCACGCTGGATCTTCCGGCTCGCTCCACCGGCCGCGGCCGGTGGCCAGGGGGTCGACGTCTACGGCGCGGGCCTGATGGCGGTCTGGGCCGGGGCGTTCGTGTTGCTGCTGGAGACGCCCAGCATCGCGCTGCCGCCGGCGCTGATCGCCGGCCTGGTGCTGGTGGTCGGGATCACGACCGTGCTGCAGGCGCGGCGCGTGCGGATGGCGCCGAGCGGGTTCCTGCCGCGGGCGGTGGTCGGGTCGCGGCGCTACGTGCTCGGCGCGCTCGCCGCGATGACCACCTACAGCGTGTACGTGGCGCTGTTGTTCGCGGCGCCGCTGTTGCTGCTCCAGGCCCACGACTGGAGCGCGACCACGGTCGGCCTGGTGCTCTTCCCGGCCGCGTTGGTCGGCGCGATCAGCGCGCGGATCGTCGGGCGGCTGGTCCTGCGGTTCAACCCGTTCCGCGTGGCGTCGGGGCTGGCCGCGACCAGCATGATCGGGATGCTGATCACCGGGGCCGCGGACGGCGCGCCGGTGATGACGACGGTCGGCCTGTCGTTCGTGCTGACCGGGTTCATCGCCAGCCAGGGCGGCCTGCTGTCGCACGTGCCGATGGCCGTGGCCCCCGAGGTCCGCAGCGTCGCGACGGGGATCTTCCAGTTGACCGCGCTGATCGGCGGGGCGATGGGCTCGGCGGCGGTCGCGGGGCTGTCCACCCCGCTCGGCCTGAGCGGCGCGGTGACCGCCCTGGCCGTGGTGCCGGCCGCCGGGATCCTGCTCGCCCTGTTGGCGGGCCGGGCCCCGGTCGACCGGATCGACGGGAGCTAGCGGGCGAGCGTCTCCGCGCAGGAGGCGACGCCGGTGCGGTAGTCGGGGAACTTGCCCTCGGCGGCCTGCAGCTTCGCCTGGTAGTCGGTGTGGAACGTGTCCGCGTCGACGCCCTTGTCGGCGATGTTCTTCTTCCACTCGTCGAGCACCTGCTGGTAGCCGGCGGCCTTGAGCTTCGCGATCTCGGCGTCGGAGAAGACGAAGAGCTTGCCGTCCTCCTGCTTGACGACCTCGCAGGACTCGGCGTCGAACTTGGCGTCCATCTCGCCGACCTTGGCGGGGACCTCCAGATTGACCTCCTCGATGACCTTCTTCTGCTCGTCGCTAAGCTCGCCCCAGAGCTTCTCGCTGACCGCCAGCGCGTTGACGCTCGCGGCGCCCATCCCGGTGTCGGTGAAGTTCTTCGCGACCTCGGCGTACTTGAGCGGCCCGATGAACCCGAACGGCACCCCGTAGACGCCGTTGATCAGCCCGCGCTGGAGCGACCCGTAGACCTCGGCGAGCTCCATGTTGATCACGTTCGCGCCGGCGGCCTTGAGCACGCGGCTCTGGCGGTCGTTGCCGCGGATCCGCTTGCCCTTGAGGTCAGCGACGGTCGCGATCGGGTCCTTCGTCGTGAGCGCGCTGGAGGATCCGATCGCCCAGCCGAGCGGCACCAGTCCCTGCGCGGTCCACTCCTCACGCAGCGGACCTTCGGCGCTGGAGACCTCGCGCATCGTCTCCGACAGGGCCGGAGAGTTGGACGTCTCGAACGGCAGCTCGCCGACCGCGGTGACCGGGAACTGCTGCGTGAACAGGGTCGGCATCACCTGGGTGACGTCGAC
>JADKLW010000138.1_pt1 | contig 40160 bp, 37 predicted proteins | sample 8641881 | NCBI WGS metagenome assembly JADKLW01 (sample SAMN16272185, study PRJNA661076) | feces metagenome | isolation source: fecal sample from diarrhoea affected cattle B | host: Bos taurus | place: South Africa: Lokaleng Village, Mahikeng | collected 2019-09 | reverse complement strand
CTGGATTGTCAGCGCCTGCATACGTAGTCAACTATTAACGTGAACACACCCTAGCGGAAAAAAGCGTGGTTTCAGGCATGGGAAAGCGAAATCTGGATCTGTGCATTTTTGCAGATTCATTTACCTACCTGTTTGTAATTTCCTATGAGCGCCATCAGTTCCCTGGCAAATGGGTAGAAATAACGTCTCAACCCTCTATCCACCCCCAGCAACATCGCGGCTAGCGCTGAGTTTTTCGCAGCGTGTAAAGGTAAAGCTGCTCCACCTTTTCTCGCGCCCAAGGCGTTTTTCGCAAAAACCGCAGACTCGAAGAAATGCTGGGGTCTAAATTGAAGCACCGCACCGGAATGCGCTCCCCCAACTCGGCCCAACCGTAATAGTCCACCAGATCGGTGAGCATGCGCTCTAGCGTCAGGCCATGTAAAGGATTTCGAGGTTGATCTTGTTCAGACATCAAATGCGTACCGATAAAAAAGCCCCTCAGGCGCGGGCCTTAGAGGGGCTATACAACAGGATTCAAAAAATTATTCACGCCAGTGCTCAGCCACCCATGTTGCGGGCTTAATGAAGCGCAAACGTCGATTGCGGCGCCCTGCCAGCGCATCGGGCGGATTGCACTCACCATGAAAAATCACAATGCGTGCGTTATCAGGTACGAATGGCGGATTCCAGAAGTTCGTCGGCCAGCTCGGAATGCAATGGTACTTAAAGCTCGGACACCACTCCGCAGGCCAGTATTTGAGCTTGCCTTGTTTGTGAATGACATCCGACAAATAGGCCTGTTCATTGCGAAACTCTTTGCGAATCTCATCAAAGTGGCGGCGAAAGTACTCCAGCACATCTGGGTGCGCACCCAGCTCAAAGCGGTAGACCGAAGAGTTTCCCGTCACACGCCAAGGGCGCTTGTGGTCATGAATAATCAGAAATTCACCTGGATGGGTAAAGAAATCATCCAGCGAGCCCGTAATCACCACGTCCACATCCAGAAACAGCGCAGTTCCTTGAAGGCCATGCAGATCTTTGGTGAAGGTCGTCAGCTTGGTCCAGCCTCGCTCTGGAATGCCTGGCGGCAGATCCAAAGACGGAATGGGCAGGCATTCCACCTCTGAACGAATCCCTTCAGCGTTGTCGGTCAGGCAGACAAAGCGAAAATCACCACTGAGATGACGGCGCACCATGGCGTACAACCGGTTAACGTATTCCGGCCCATACTTGGTGCCCCACTTCATGCAAAGGATGTGGCGCTCAGGGGTTGTGGCAATTGTGGTGCTCATGCTCAGGTGCAGTCTGGATGCTTAGTGGCCTTTTTTGGCCGACTTGGGGCCCGACTTCTTGGCGCGCTTGATCAAACCACCTTGTGTCAGGCGTTGATTGCCCAGCACGCGGATTTGCTTGACTTCGGGCTTGCTACCAGCGCGGCCGAACTTGAGCAGCTTGATGTCGCGAGGGCCGGCCATGCGGTCTTCATCCAGCCCCTTTTCCTTGTCGGGAATGGGGCGCCACAGCACCAGCAACTTGCCGATGTGCTGGATGGGGGCAGCATTGAGTTCGTCGCACAGGCGCAGGTAAACCTGCTCACGGGCTGCGCGATCATCGCCGAACATGCGGACCTTAATCAGGCCGTGCGCGTTCAAAGCGCTGTCAATTTCGTTCTGCACGGCGGGTGTCAGGCCGTCACCACCGATCATGACCACGGGGTCGAGATGGTGGGCGTTGGCGCGGTGTTCCCGGCGCTCAGCGGGAGTTAAATCAATTTGGGGCATGCCCGTATTATCGAGGCAGGAAGAAATTTGCGATGAACATCAAAACGAAAAGCAAGAAGCTCAACAAGAATTGGCTCAATGCCCACTTGAACGACCCTTATGTACAAGCCGCACAAAAGGACGGTTACCGCGCCCGTGCCGCGTACAAACTCAAAGAAATTGATGAAACATTCAAACTCATCAAGCCCGGCCAAGTGGTCGTCGACTTGGGCTGCACGCCCGGAGCCTGGAGCCAGTATCTGCGCCGCCGCATGTCACCCGCAGGCGCAGCAGCTGGTGCTTTGAATGGAGCCATCATTTCCTTGGACTTGCTACCCATGGAAGCCATTGAAGGCGTGCACTATATCCAGGGCGACTTTAGAGAAGAGTCTGTACTCACTCAACTTAAAGAAGTTGTGCAAGACCGCCAGGTGGATGTGGTAGTTTCAGACATGGCACCGAATCTTTCAGGCAACAGCACCACAGACGGAGCACGCGTTGAACATCTGATTGAACTTGCCGTGGACTTTGCCATCCATCACCTTAAGCCTGAGGGCGCGTTGGTCGCAAAAGTGTTTCATGGCCCCGGCTATGACGATTTGATCAAGCTTTTCCGACAGCATTTCAAACTGGTAAAGCCCCTCAAACCCAAGTCTTCACGTGATAAATCGTCAGAGACTTTTTTGATTGGTATTGGTCTGAAATAAAGCGATGTGCGACAGGCCACAATGCCCTTTGCATCAGAAAACCCTTGATTCCCATCGCCTTGGCAGGAATAAGGGTTCGGCACTACCGCTTGAAAGACCTAAAATGAACCACATATGGGGACATAACGTTCCCATGCGTATGTTTTCTCCTTTTTTCCTCTGGAGCCCCGCTTGAACAATCAGTGGTTTTCAAAAATCGCCGTCTGGCTGGTCATCGCCATGGTGCTGTTTACGGTATTCAAGCAATTTGATACCCGAGGCGGCTCTGGCGCAGGCCAAATCGGCTATTCGGAATTCCTGACCGAGGTGCGCAATAACCGCATCAAGAGTGCAACGATTCAGGAAAGCCAAGGCGGCACTGAAATCGTTGCAGTGACTTCCGATGATCGCCGTATTCGTACCACTGCGACCTATCTTGACCGTGGCTTGGTCGGTGATCTTATTGATAACGACGTCAAGTTTGACGTCAAGCCCCGTGAAGAAGGTTCTCTGCTGATGAGTCTGCTCATCAGCTGGGGTCCTATGTTGTTGCTGGTAGGCGTATGGGTTTACTTCATGCGCCAGATGCAAGGTGGCGGCAAAGGCGGCGCATTCAGTTTTGGCAAGAGCAAAGCTCGCATGCTCGATGAGAACAGTAACTCTGTCACCTTTGCGGACGTTGCTGGCTGCGATGAGGCCAAGGAAGAAGTCAAGGAAGTGGTCGACTTCCTGAAAGACCCCAACAAATTCCAAAAATTGGGTGGTCGTATCCCTCGCGGCTTGCTGCTGGTGGGCCCTCCCGGCACCGGTAAAACACTGTTGGCCAAGTCTATCGCGGGCGAAGCTAAAGTACCTTTCTTCTCGATCTCGGGCTCTGACTTCGTCGAAATGTTTGTGGGCGTAGGCGCGGCCCGCGTCCGCGACATGTTCGAGAACGCCAAGAAAAACGCGCCGTGCATTATCTTCATCGATGAAATCGATGCCGTTGGCCGCCAGCGCGGCGCCGGCATGGGCGGCGGCAACGACGAGCGCGAGCAGACGCTCAACCAGATGCTGGTCGAGATGGACGGCTTCGAGACCAATATGGGCGTGATTGTGGTAGCTGCCACCAACCGCCCAGACATCTTGGACGCGGCTTTGTTACGCCCCGGTCGCTTTGACCGCCAGGTGTACGTGACTTTGCCTGATATCCGTGGTCGCGAGCAGATCTTGAATGTGCACATGCGCAAAATTCCTGCTGGACAAGATGTCAACCCGTCCATCATCGCCCGGGGCACTCCTGGCATGTCTGGCGCGGATTTGGCCAATCTATGCAATGAAGCCGCTTTGATGGCAGCACGCCGCAATGCGCGTACTGTGGAAATGCAGGATTTCGAGAAGGCCAAAGACAAGATCATCATGGGCCCTGAACGCAAGTCCATGGTCATGCCTGAAGAAGAGCGCCGCAATACGGCCTATCACGAAGCAGGCCATGCCTTGATTGGCCGCTTGCTACCCAAGTGCGATCCGGTGCACAAGGTCACCATCATCCCGCGTGGCCGTGCGCTGGGCGTAACAATGAGTCTGCCCGAGAAAGACCGCTACTCCTACGATAAGGAGTTCATGCTGAACCAAATTGCCATGCTGTTTGGCGGTCGCATTGCAGAAGAAGTGTTCATGAACCAGATGACCACTGGTGCATCCAATGACTTCGAAAGGGCCACCCAGATCGCTCGCGATATGGTGACGCGCTACGGTATGTCGGATGCATTGGGCACCATGGTTTACTCTGAGCAAGAAGGTGAACCTTTCCTTGGCCGCTCCTTCAATAAGGGCGCGAACCTGTCGGAATCCACCATGCAAAAGGTCGATACCGAAGTGCGCCGCATCATTGATGAGCAATACAATTTGGCACGCAAATTGATTGAAGACAATCAAGACAAAATGCATGCGATGGCAAATGCCATGCTGGAGTGGGAAACCATCGACATGCAGCAGCTTGATGAGATCTTTGCTGGCAAAGAGCCTAGCCCTCCAAAGGATTGGGTTCCGCGTACCCCTGCAAAGTCGAGTGATGACAACAACTCTTCCGGCGGAGGAACACCAGCCGTAGATACCGATCCATCACCAACAGCTGCATAAATTTACGCAAGCAATCTAACGGGGCCTAGTGTCCCGTTTTTCATGAGCCTTAGATTATTTGGAGTGTCTAATGTCCCAATGGCAGACCACGCGTTTTTTACTCGATCTGCAACGCCCTTTGGTGATGGGCATTGTCAATAACACGCCCGATTCTTTTTCAGATGGCGGCAGGTACCAAGGCCAGCAGGCACTGGTACATGCCGAGCAGTTAGTAAAAGACGGCGCGGATATTTTGGATATTGGCGGTGAATCGACCCGCCCAGGTTCGCCAGCAGTACCGCTGAATGAAGAACTCCTGCGCGTACTGCCTGTGGTGAAAGAAGCAGTCAAGCTAGGAGTTGCTATCTCTGTTGATACGTACAAACCTCAAGTCATGCAAGCGGTTCTGGATTTAGGCGCAGACATCATTAACGATGTATGGGGCTTGCGGCAGCCAGGCGCTGAAGATGTGGTGGTCGGACATCCCCAGTGCGGCGTCTGCATCATGCACATGCACCAAACTCCCCAAAACATGCACCTGCAGCACATGCAAGGTGATGTCGTGCCACAGGTACGTGACTTTTTGCGCCGAGCATCTGAAGCTTTAATGGCACGCGGCGTTGCACGCCAGCGCATTGTTTGGGATTACGGGATCGGCTTTGGCAAGAGCGTTGAACAAAATTTTGCGTTGTTAGCTCGCCAAGAGGTGCTGCTGGCACTAGACTTTCCCCTTTTGGCAGGCTGGTCGCGCAAAGGCTCCTTAGGACAAGTCACGGGTTTAGCGGTCGGCGCACGTATGGTTCCTAGCGTGGCAGCCGCATTGCTGGCGGTCGAGCGTGGAGCACGCATCGTTCGCGTACACGATGTTGCACAGACCAAAGCAGCTTTGTCTGTTTGGCAGGCCATGCAAGAACAACAATGCGTACACTCATAAAACAAGGAAAAGCTTCATGGGGCGCAAATATTTCGGCACCGACGGTATTCGAGGCAAAGTCGGTCAATCGGTGATCAACCCTGATTTCGCCCTGCGCTTGGCACATGCCGTAGGCCGCGTTCTTAAAAAAACGCAAGAGCGCCCTACGGTCTTGATTGGCAAGGACACCCGTATTTCTGGCTATATGCTCGAAGCAGCCATGGAGGCTGGTTTTAATGCTGCAGGGGTGGATGTTATTTTGCTCGGCCCCCTGCCCACTCCGGGAGTGGCATATCTCACACGCACTCAGAGGGCCAGTTTGGGGGTTGTCATCAGCGCAAGCCACAACCCCTATTACGACAACGGCATCAAGTTTTTCAGTGCACAAGGTACCAAGCTGGATGATGCTTGGGAGGAAGCAGTAGAAGCCGCCTTGGAAGAAGTACCCCAATGGGTGGAATCCGCCGCATTGGGAAAGACACGCCGGCTGGATGATGCGGCAGGCCGCTACATTGAGTTCTGCAAAAGCACTTTTGACAATGACTTGTCGCTGCACGGACTGCGGATTGTGGTGGATGCAGCCCATGGTGCGGCCTACCATATTGCGCCTAAAGTCCTGCATGAATTGGGCGCAGAAGTCATATGTATTGGCTGCGAGCCTGACGGTTTGAACATCAACGATGGTGTCGGCGCTACCCATCCTGAAGCTTTGGCACTTTCTGTCCGCGCTAACCATGCGCATTACGGTATCGCTTTGGATGGCGACGCCGACCGTTTGCTGATGGTGGACGATACCGGCCGTATATACAACGGTGACGAGTTGATGTATTTGATGGTTCAAGACCGATTGCAGCGCGGTGACAGCGTGGCTGGCGCCGTAGGTACATTGATGACCAATATGGCGGTAGAAGTCGCACTCAAGCAGGATGGCGTGGATTTCATGCGCGCCAAAGTGGGTGATCGCTACGTACTGGAAACCTTGAAAGACAAAGGTTGGCAAATCGGCGGAGAAAGCTCAGGCCATTTGCTGACGCTGGATAAGCACACCACAGGCGATGGTTTGGTCAGTGCTTTGCAAGTGCTGCAATGCTGCGTGCGCAGTAGCAAAACCTTAAATCAGTTACTCAGCAAACTGACGCTGTTTCCGCAAGTTCTTATCAATGTTCGCCTGACTCCTGAACAAGATTGGAAAACCAACCATTTGCTGGCGCAAGCTCAAACGGACATCACACAGCAACTGGGTGAAACTGGCCGTATTTTGATTCGCGCCAGTGGCACCGAGCCTCTGCTGCGCGTTATGGTTGAAGCGCGTGATGAAGCGCTCGCACAACGTTTTGCACAGCAGTTAGCAGACGCAGCACAAGCTGGTTAAGCCTAGTTTGTCGCACTTGCGCGTGTGGGCAACCTTGCTTTTATGAACTGGTCCGTCACAATACGCGTAACGCACCAAAAAAGTGCAAATCTATAGCCCGGACAACGCTGTTGCCCGGGCTTTTCTCTGTTTGAGTGATTTCTTCTCGGACAAGACATCTCACCCTTTTATCCCATGGAGGCCTTCATGGCACAAAACAAACCTGCCATCATCCTGTCATCTCTGGATATGGAGCGCCTGGAAGCACTGCTTGAAAAATTGCCTCAAAACGCCCCTGGTCGTGAAGCGCTGGAAGCGGAGCTGGATCGCGCAGAAGTGCTGGAGCCCACCGCAATGCCTGCGGATATCGTAACGATGAATTCCACGGTCAGCTTTACGATCATAGAAACTGCAAGCAAGCAAACACTGACATTGGTCTACCCCAAAGAAGCCGATGGCAGCAGCCACAAAATTTCAGTCATGACCACGGTGGGCACAGCACTGCTGGGACTGCGCGTCGGTGACCAATTTGCCATGCCCAGTCCAGCCGGCAACGCCGTGACTGTCAAAGTGGACGCCATTACGTTCCAGCCAGAACGCGCAGGCGAGATGCATCGCTAGACTATGCTTTGGTCGTAATTAACCATCCGCGTGTTGTTTGTGAATTCAGCAAAAGCTGAAAAGTGTCAATTCCTAGGCACAATGCTTGCCATGACACAGACAACCCCACTTCCTTCGCTGAATCGGCAATTCGTCTCGCATTTTGGTGAGATGGGTAGCCGTTGGGGCATCAACCGCACTGTGGGACAAATTTACGCTTTGCTTTATTTGTCTCCCCGTGGGTTGAATGCTGAGGAAATCTCGGAAACGTTGGAGTTCTCACGCTCCAACGTGAGCATGGGCCTCAAAGAATTGCAGTCTTGGCGACTGGTGAACTTGCGCCACCATCCCGGCGATCGCCGCGAATACTTTGAAGCGCCGCAGGATGTATGGGAAATCTTTTTGCGTCTGGCCGAGGAGCGCCGCCGCCGCGAGATTGAGCCTACACAGTCGATGCTGCGCTCTGCCTTGCTGGAAGAGGCGGGCTCCGAAGATGAACGCTACGCCCAAAAGCGCATGCAAGACATGTATGAGCTGATTGAAAAGCTGATGACCTGGTTTGACGATGTACAGCGCTTGAAACCCGAGACTGCCATGCAGCTAATGGGCATGGGCGCAGCCGTTACCCGTGTCTTGGATTTCAAAGACCGCCTGACAGGAAGCAAAAGCAGGATCACGAAAAGCAGTGACCCAGACAGCTCCAACGCCAGCTAACTGAGCCTATTGAGGCTTGAACCCAACTTTCAGGGCCTGCATGCAGGCCCTTTTTCATGGCTATTGCTGTGGCGTAGCGCTGGCTAGCTGACCGCGCAAAGCACGCAACTGGGCTTGAACAGTTTGTGCATGCGCAGGGCCAAGGCGCAAGAGAATTCTTTGCCCGGCTGACAAGGACTGCAACTGCGGATCGGCGTACTCGTACCGCAGCCATGGTTGCTGAGGCGCCGCAGCGGCTTGTCCAGGTATTTGCACTTGCACCAGCTTCACGCGCAGCGGGCCATTGACTTGCGGTGTTTGCAGCAGATGATCAATGACTTGCACCATGCGGTCATTGAAATGCTTGCCGGGGTAACCGAGGTTCTCATAGGCCTGCTGCAAGGCCGGGTAAACCTTGCGATACAGCGCTGCAGCTTGCACAGGATCTACCGCTTTCACAAAGCCCGCCAATGCGTCATAGCGGCTGGCATTGGCCGCAGCAATGTGCATACCGTTGTCATCTTCGGTGATGACCATCCGCCCTCCCACCGGGCTCAAAGGCCACAGGCGCGGCGCCGCATGGCTGCGCGGCAAGTTATCTACAGTCGCCGCAATGTGGTGTGCCAAGCCTTGCAGAGCGACGAATTTCAGCGTGTTCTCGCGCCCCAGCCACTCACTCACCGCTACCTCTAAGGCAGCGGCGTCATCGGGCGTCACGGCTGTTTCGGCATCCACCACAATGGGGTGCAGGGGCTGGCCAGTCTCAGGCTGTGCTGCTTGCGCAGGCGCGGCTTCTGCCAAAGGTTCTGCTGGCGCAACAGCGGGCGCAGCGGGTGGCGCGCTGGGCGCTGCAGGCGTTGACACAGCTACAGGCACAGGCGCTGGGGATCCCTTGCGCTGATAGGCCCACCAGCCTGCAGCCAAAGCTGCGGCCAATGCTACCGCTCCCATGACCCACTTACCGGTGTGGCCTGTACTGGCCCGGCTCGCGCGGCGCTGCTGGCTGGGCGGACGTAAATCTTGATCGGTCATGGCGTTCCCTTTCACGGCAAATGCATACAAGCTGGCTACGCTCGTAGGGGACAAGGCTGGGCGAAAAGTTCCCTGTTTACCCAGTGCGGCTTGGAAAGAAGGCGCTGGCAGAACATCTGTACAGCATTTTTGATAGCTAATGGCCGTTGATATTACTCGTCTTGCAATATAAAAGGCTTTGAAAGCATTGCTTTACAAGGGCTTGTCACTCACTTATTTGATAGTAGCAATAGTGCCCCGCCACCAGCCTACCAAGATACAGCCCAAAAAAACAGCACCCGCAGGTGCTGTCATGTATTCACGCAAAAACGGTTCAAACTTTTAAACCGTGTGCAACAAGCGCTGGCGTGCGGCCTGGTATTCCCGCTTCAAACGCGCTACCAGCTCGGCTGCGGGCTGGATTTTGTCGATGCTGCCGATGCCTTGGCCACAGCCCCAGATGTCTTTCCAGGCCTTGGTACGACTTGAGCCAAAGTTCATGGCGCTGGGGTCGGACACCGGCAGATTGTCGGGATCCAGGCCTGCCGCGCGAATCGACGGGGCCAAATAGTTGCCATGCACGCCGGTAAAGAGGTTGGAATACACGACATCATCAGAATTGCCATCGACGATGGCTTGCTTGTAAGCCGCTTCAGCACGCGCTTCATCGGTGGCAATAAAGGCCGAGCCAATATAAGCAAAGTCGGCACCCATGGCCTGCGCGGCCAAAATGGCATCGCCCGAAGCAATGGAGCCTGACAGCGCGACAGGGCCCTCAAACCACTGGCGAATTTCTTGAATCAAGGCAAAAGGGCTCTTCACGCCGGCATGGCCGCCGGCACCAGCCGCCACGGCGATCAGGCCGTCTGCGCCCTTTTCAATGGCTTTGTGCGCAAACTTGTTGTTGATGATGTCGTGCATCACCACCCCACCCCAGCTGTGCACGGCCTGGTTGACATCTTCACGCGCACCCAGGCTGGTGATGACCAAGGGCACTTTGTACTTGGCACAGATTTGCAAATCCTGCTCCAGCCGGTCATTGCTCTTGTGCACGATCTGGTTGATGGCGAAAGGCGCAGCGGGCGCTTCAGGGTGAGCGCGGTCGTGCGCGGCCAGCGCTTCGGTGATTTCCGCCAGCCAGTCATCCAGCAACTCTGCCGGACGGGCATTGAGCGAAGGCATGGAGCCCACAATGCCTGCCTTGCACTGTGCAATGACCAACTTAGGGTTGCTGATGATGAACAAGGGTGAGCCAATCACGGGCAGCGCCAAGTTTTGCAACACCGCAGGAATTTTTGACATGCAGCAGTCTCCGTATATTTTATTTACAAGAAAAGTGCCTCTAGCCTTTATCAGGCAACGGCTAGAGGCTCACTTTTTATATTAAGCACAGACCTTGCATCATCTGCGCTTGCGGGTGCCTCAGCCTGTCACCGGCGCGTCAAAATGCGTCCAGTGGCAAAGCACAAGCGCTGTCACCGCCCAGCAAAATGCTGTCGCGCAAGCTGCTGGTTTTGGTGAGGATATGCTCTGCATAGAACTGTGCCGTGATGACTTTGGCCTGCATGAAGGCCACATCTTCACCTTGTGCCGCTTTGTCTTGGGCGACCAGCAAAGCACGCCCCATTTGCCAGCCAGCGACCAAGTTGCCGGCCAGCATCAGGTAGGCCACGCTGCCGGCATACACCGCATTGGGGGTGGCCTTGGCCTTGCCAGCCACAAAGTCCACCACCTGCAGGAAGTCTTCCCGTGCGGCCTGCAAACGCGCAGCCATGGATTGGGCAGCTTCAGTGCCGCTGGCCAGCAATTCGTTTTCGGTCTTGGCAATCTGTGCCGCAATCGCCTTGGCATTGGCACCGCCATCGCGTGCTGTTTTGCGCCCCACCAAGTCGTTGGCCTGAATGGCCGTTGTACCTTCGTAGATGGTCAAGATCTTGGCATCGCGGTAGTACTGTGCTGCACCCGTTTCTTCGATAAAGCCCATGCCGCCATGCACCTGCACGCCCAGGCTGGTGACTTCCAGACTCATCTCGGTGCTATAGCCCTTGACCAATGGCACCATGAATTCATAGAACTCGGCATTGGCTTTGCGCACCTCGGCATCAGGGTGGTGGTGGGCGGCATCGTAGGCCGCTGCGGCCGTGGTCGCCATAGCGCGGCAAGCTTCGGTGTAGGCCCGCATGGTCATCAACATGCGGCGCACATCGGCGTGGTGAATGATGGGCGCACTGCCTGCCACGCTGCCATCTACCGGGCGGCTTTGCACGCGGTCGCGCGCATACTGCACCGCACGCTGGTAAGCGCGCTCGGCCACCGCAACGCCTTGCACGCCCACGGCATAGCGCGCAGCGTTCATCATGATGAACATGTACTCTAGGCCACGGTTTTCTTCACCCACCAGATAACCGATGGCGCCGCCGTTGTCGCCATACTGCAGCACGGCGGTGGGTGAAGCCTGTATGCCCATCTTGTGCTCGATGGAGACGCAATGCACGTCGTTGCGCGCACCCAGTGAGCCATCTGCATTCACCAGAAACTTGGGCACCACCAACAAGCTGATGCCCTTGACGCCCTCGGGCGCACCCACCACGCGGGCCAGCACCAGATGCACGATGTTCTCTGCCATATCGTGCTCACCGTAGGTGATGAAAATCTTGGTGCCAAACACCTTGTAGGTGCCATCCGGCTGGGGCTCGGCCTTGGTACGCACCAGGGCCAGATCCGAGCCAGCCTGGGGCTCGGTCAGATTCATGGTGCCGGTCCATTCGCCCGTCACCAGCTTTTCAAGGTACGTGGCCTTTAAATCTGCGCTGCCAGCGGTCAGCATTGCTTCGATAGCGCCGTCGGTCAATAACGGGCACAGGGCAAAGCTCAGATTGGCGCTATGGAGCATCTCCACACAGGCCGCACCAATGGTTTTGGGCAACCCTTGGCCCCCAAATTCCACAGGGTGCTGTAAGCCTTGCCAGCCACCTTCGGCATATTGCTTGAAGGCTTCTTTAAAGCCGGGGGTTGTGGTGACAACGCCATCTTTCCAGCTGGAAGGATTCAGGTCACCCGGTACATTCAAAGGCTCCACCACGGTTTCGCTCAACTTGGCACTTTCTTCCAAAACGGCTTGCGCGGTATCTAGACCCGCTTCTTCAAAGCCAGGTATTTGCGCAACCTGCTCCAAATTTGCCAGGTGCTCCATGGCAAACAGCATGTCTTTGACGGGAGCCTTGTATGTCATAGCGATGACCTTTTCTCAGGAAATTGATTTCTTTAGCAAGCCCATGTGAGTGCTCACTGATATTTTTATGACAAAGAAAAAGGGGCCCCAGCCCCTTTCTCTTCGATTTACAGCGCGTTGACCAGTTCAGGCACTGCGGTAAACAAGTCTGCCTCCAGACCGTAATCAGCCACCGAGAAAATCGGTGCTTCCGCATCCTTGTTGATCGCCACGATCACCTTGGAATCCTTCATACCGGCCAAGTGCTGGATCGCACCCGAGATACCGGCTGCGATGTACAGCTGCGGCGCCACGATCTTGCCAGTCTGGCCCACTTGCAGGTCGTTGGGGGCGTAGCCCGCATCGACGGCTGCGCGCGATGCACCCACCGCCGCGCCCAGCTTGTCGGCCAGAGGAATGATGACTTCGTTGAATTTTTCTGCCGAGCCCAGCGCACGACCACCGGAGACGATGATCTTGGCAGCGGTCAGCTCAGGGCGGTCGTTCTTGGTCACTTCGCGACCCACAAAGCTGCTCTTGCCGGAATCGGCCACAGCAGCCGCAGTTTCCACGGCGGCAGAACCACCAGTCGCTGCAGCGGCATCAAAGCCGGTACCGCGCACGGTGATGACTTTGGTAGCGTCCGCGGACTGCACCGTGGCAATGGCGTTGCCCGCGTAGATGGGGCGCTCGAAGGTATCGGCCGAGATCACGGCGGTGATGTCGCTGATCTGACCCACGTCCAGCTTGGCCGCGACGCGGGGCGCAGCGTTCTTGCCCGACGCGGTGGCGGGGAACAGGATGTGGCTGTAGCTGCCAGCAATGGCCAGCACCTGGGCAGCCAGGTTTTCTGCCAGGCCGTCTTTGAGACTGGCACCGTCAGCGTGGATCACTTTGGATACGCCAGCGATTTGCGCAGCAGCTTGCGCCGCAGCGGCGGCGTTCTCACCGGCAACCAGTACGTGCACATCACCGCCAATGGCAGCAGCGGCAGTCACGGTGTTCAGGGTTGCGCCCTTGATGGAGGCGTTGTCGTGTTCAGCGATTACGAGGGAAGTCATATCAACTCCAAAAATTCTTTGAGGTGGCCCGCTTGCCCTGCACAGGCAGGCACCTGCTGTGCAGACCAAATAGATAGCTACCAGCCCTTGCTAGATAAGGGCTAGAGGCCAATTTCACTTAAAACTGCAAAGGCTTAGAGCACTTTCGCTTCGTTCTTGAGCTTGTCCACCAAAGTGGCTACGTCCGGCACCTTCACGCCAGCGCCGCGCTTAGCGGGCTCTGCCACCTTCAAGGTCTTGATGCGGGGGGCCACATCGACGCCCAAGTCTTCAGGCTTGACGATGTCCAGCTGCTTTTTCTTGGCCTTCATGATGTTGGGCAAGGTGACGTAGCGGGGCTCGTTCAGGCGCAGGTCGGTGGTGATGATGGCGGGCATCGACAGGCTCAGGGTTTCTAGGCCGCCATCGACTTCACGCGTGACATTCACCTTATCGCCAGCGACTTCCACCTTGGAAGCAAACGTGGCCTGGGGCAGATCAGCCAAAGCAGCCAGCATCTGGCCGGTCTGGTTGTTGTCGCCGTCAATGGCTTGCTTGCCCAGAATGACCAAGCCGGGCTGCTCTTTGTCGACCAGGGCCTTGAGCAGCTTGGCAATGGCCAGGGGCTGCAGCTCGGCATCGGTCTCGACCAGGATGGCGCGGTCAGCACCGATGGCCATGGAGGTGCGCAGTGTTTCCTGGCACTGAGTCACGCCGCAAGACACAGCGATCACTTCCGTGACCACGCCCTTTTCTTTGAGGCGAACGGCTTCTTCGACAGCGATTTCGTCAAAGGGGTTCATGCTCATTTTGACGTTGGCAATGTCCACGCCTGTGCCGTCAGATTTGACGCGCACTTTGACGTTGTAGTCCACCACGCGCTTGACTGGAACCAATACCTTCATGGCTTTGTTCTTTCAGAAATTGTTGGTTAAAACGGTCGCTAACACTTATACATCAAGGGTTAGCAGCTATGAATTCGGTAATTTGCAATTGTGGCTTCGCACATTACAAAGGGGCGGGAGAAAAACTCCTTACTCCGCAACCATTCCTTTGTCTTTCACGACTTTGCCCCACTTGGCGTAATCCACTTCCAGGCTCTTTTGCAGTGCATCGGCGGGCAAATACTTGGCAATGGCACCGGCGCCCAGAATGCGTTCTTGCACCGAAGGCATGGCCAGAATTTCTTTCACTTCCTTGTTCAGGCGCGCGACCACTTCGGGCTTCATGCCTTTGGGCCCCATCAACGCCCCCAGTGATACCGCGGCAAAACCATCAATGCCTTGTTCAGCAATGGTTTTGACATCAGGAATGGCGGCCACGCGCTCGGGGGAACCCACGGCCACTGCCAACAGCTTGCCGGATTTGATGTGCGGCAGCGCTGCCACCAAGTCGGCATACATGACAGGCACTTGACCGCCGATGGTGTCGGTGATCGCCGGCACACCGCCGCGGTAGGCCACGTGCTGCATGTCGAACTTGCCCATGTCCTTGAGCAGTTCCATGCTCATATGGCCAAAGCTGCCAGCGCCGCTGGTGGTGTAGTTGAGCGCACCTTTTTCAGCGCGGGCTTTCTCGATCAGTTGCGGCAGCGTGGTGATGCCGGGCAGCTTTTCAGGGTTGACCACCATGGCAATCGGCAGGTCATAGACCATGGAGATGGCGGTGAAGTCCTTGGTGGTGTCGTAGCCTGCGTTCTTGTAGAAAAACGGCGCAAACAGGGTGGGCGTGGCCAGCATCATCAGCGTGTGGCCATCAGGGGCGGCACGCTTGACCTGCGCGGCGGCGATGGAGCCTGAGGCGCCGGCCTTGTTTTCCACAATCACCGGCTGACCCAGACGGTCAGCCAGCTCTTTGCCCACGATGCGGGAGACCACATCCGTCGGGCCACCCGGCGGGAAGGGCACGATAAAAGTAATGGGTTTGCTGGGCCATGCCGCTTGGGCCATGGCAGAGCTTGCCAATGTGGCGGCTGCAGTGGCCAGCAGCAGGCGACGGGTGAAGGTAATCTGGTTCATGTTTGTCTCTCTCCGGGGTTAACGCTCAATCGACCTTGGCTTCGGCCACTTCAATCAGTGACTTCCACACGGGTACGGCCTGGGCGTAGGTTTTCGAAAATTCTTCCGGGGTGCTAAACACCGAGATAAAGCCTGCGCCTTCCATGCGCTCTTGCACTTTGGCGTCTTGTGAGGCTTCTTTGAGTGCTGCAGACAGCACATCCACTACTGCTTGGGGTGTACCTGCAGGCAAGGCCATACCGACAAAACCGGCAATCGCATAGGCGTCATCGGTCACGCCTTGTTCGTAGATCGTAGGCACGTTGGGCAGCACGGTCATGCGCTGCTTGCCGGTAACGCCAATGGCTTTGAGACGACCCGCATCAATGAACGGCTTGGTGTTTTGCGCGCTGGAAAAACACAGCTGCAATTGGCCACCGATCAACTCCTGAATCATGGGCGCCTCGCCGCGGTAGGCGACATGGCTCATGTCGGCGTCCATGGTTTTGCTCATGTAGGCACCGCCCAGATGTGCATACGAGCCCACGCCCCAGCTGCCATACGAGACCTTGCTCTTGTTCTTTTTGACCCATGCCAGCAGCTCTTGCATGTTGTTGGCAGGCACCGAGGGGTGTACCACCAGCGTCACAGGGGCCGAGGCAATCTCGGACAGCATCAACAAGTCCTTTTGCGGGTTGTAGGCCATCTTGGAATACAAGAACTGGTTGATGAGCAACGAGGTACTGAGCGACAGCACCACGTTGTAGCCATCCGGGGCCGACTTGGCGACCTGGTCGGTGCCCAGCATGGCCGAGGCACCGGCCTTGTTTTCCACAATGATGGGCTGCCCCAGCTTTTTGGACATGGCCTCGCCCAGTACGCGGGCGACGATGTCGGTCGCGCCACCGGGGTTGAACGGCACGATGAAACGAATGGGCTTGGCGGGGTACGCAGCCTTGGCCCAGGCGGGCAAGCCGATCAGGCTGGTGCCCGCTGCCATGGCGGTCGCGGCAATGAATTGGCGGCGGTTGGTTTGGATGGTGTCCATCTTGTTGTCTCCCTGTATCGCTAACAGAAAAATGCCAGTCCTCTTCACCTTGCTGCGCAGCTCTCTGGCGGGGCCATCGCAGCAGGTCTGGCGGGTAAAAGCGAGGATTTATTCAGGCAGCGTGAGCACGCCCTTTTCTTTCAGCGCCTGCAGTTGCGCGTCGCTCATGGACAGCAGCTCTTGCAGCACTTCCCGTGTGGCAGCACCCAGTGTGGGCGGTGTGTGGCGAATCGGCAGGCGCTGGCCATCCAGGCGGTAGGGCGGCGCGAATACCCAGGTCTTGCCGGCCACGGGGTGGGGCATTTCCTGGAACACGCCGGTCTGGCGCGTGCGCTCGCTGGTCAGGGCTTCATGCAGCCCAGCCACTTCACCGCAGGGAATGCCGCAGGCCTGCATGCGTTCCAGCAAATGCTGGCGCGGGTGTGTGGCAATGATGGATTTGAGCAGCGGCAAGATTTCCAAGCGGTTCTTGGCGCGCTCCACATTGGTGGCGTAGCGCGGATCTTCAAAAATGTCGGGGCGCTCAATCACCTGGCGGCAGAACGCCTCAAACTGGCGGTTGTTGCCCACGCCAATAATGAGCGGGCCATCGGCAGCTTCAAACAAGCCATAAGGCACGATGGACGGGTGCGCATTGCCATAGCGCTGCGTGTCGTGGCCCAGCAGCATGGAGTCCAGCGCGTAGTAGCCATTGATGGTCAGTCCGCAGTCGTACAGCGCCAGCTCAATCTGGCGACCACGGCCGTTGCGGCTTTTACGGTACAGCGCGGCCAGCACGGCCTGTGCGGCGTACATGCCCGTCATCAGATCGACCACGGCCACGCCAAACTTCAAGGGTGGCGTGCCCTCTTCACCGTTAATCGCCATCAAACCGGCTTCGGCTTGAATGACCAGGTCATAGCCAGGGCGCTTGGCTTCGGGTGTATCGCTGTTGTAACCCGCCACACTGCAGTAAATCAGATCGGGTTTGATCGACTTGAGCTTCTCGTAGCCCAGGCCCAGCTTGTCCGCACCGCCGTGCTTGAAGTTGTGAATGACCACATCAAACTGCGGCAGCATGTCATAGATGATCTGCACGGCTTCAGGGCTTTGCAAATCCAGCGTGACCGAGCGCTTGTTGCGGTTCATGCTGTTGTAGTACGTGGTCTCGGTCTTGCCGATGCGCATGCCCCAGTCGCGCGTGTCATCACCACGCCCGGGGTGCTCGACCTTGATCACATCAGCACCAAAATCGGCCAGCACCTGGCCACACAGCGGTCCGGCAAACACGCGCGACAAATCGAGGACGCGCACGCCTTCCAGTGGAAAGTCGACGCCATCCGGCAAGGCTTGTTCGGTGTTCATGCTTGTCTCTCTCCTTGAGCCTGTTGTCTATGGTGATCAAGCGCTGCGCAGCTTGCAAAAATCTGCGGCACGCTTGTCCAAAAAAGCCCCAATGCCTTCGCGCGACTCTTCGGTCATTTGCGACTGCACCATGTATTGCGCTTCCAGCTCCAGCTGTTGCTCCAGCGTGTTGTGCACTGCACCGCTGCACAGCTGTTTGATGCGCGCCGTGGCCAACTCCGGGCCTTGGGCAATTTGTTGCGCCAGAGCCCGCGCCACATCCATCGTTTGTCCTGGTTCTGCCAACCGATTGACAGCGCCCAAGGCGTGCAGGCGTTCGCCGCTCAGGCGCTCACCGGTCAGGCACAACTCGGTCAAGACCTGGCGCGAGACAAACTCCGCCAGGAACGCTGTCGCGCCGCCATCGGGCGTCAGCCCCACCTTGATGTAAGCCACCGAGAACATGCTGTTTCTGGCGGCCACCAGCATGTCGCAAGCCAGCGCCAGCGACAGACCAGCACCGGCGGCAGCGCCCTCCACCGCCGCAATGACGGGTTTGGGGCAGTCGCGCACCGCACGGATCAGGTCATGCAGGCCTTCGAGCTTTTCACGGCGCTCTGCCTCGGGCAGCTCACGGCGTTTGGCCAGCTGGCGCAAGTCACCCCCGGCGCAGAAATGGCCGCCCTCACCCGTGAGGATGATGGCACCCACACTGCTGTCAGCCGCAGCTTGCTGCAAGGCGGTAGTAACCGCTGCGTAAAACTCCGGCGACAGCGCATTGCGCGCCGCCACGTTGTTGTTGGAGAGGATGAGTACACCCGCTTCACGGCGGATCAGCAGCGGCGCTGTCATGGTGCTTAGCCCTGCTGGCCCAACGCGGCAAAACGCGCCAGGTGGTGGTCTTCGTCACCAAACTGGTGGTCAATCATGACCAGGCGCTTGGCGTAGTGCGCCAAAGGCAGCTCCCAGGTCATGCCGATACCGCCGTGCAGCTGAATGCTTTCTTCCGCCACCAAGGTGCCGACATAGCCCACGGTGTACTTGGCCGCAGACAAGGCTTTTTCTTTGTCCGCACCTTCCAGCTCATCCACAGCCGAAGCCGCGTTGATGACGGCCGAGCGGGCCTGTTCAATCTCCAGCAGCACATCGGCCATGCGGTGTTGCAAGGCTTGGAAGCTACCAATCGCCACGCCGAACTGCTTGCGGGTTTGCAGATACTCCAGCGTGTGCTGTTTGGCCACATCCATGGCACCCACAGATTCAGCCGCCAAAGCCAGCAGCGCATAGCCGCTGATGTGCTCCAGCACTTGCAGGCCCTTGCCTTCCGCACCCAGCATGGCGTCATTGCTCAGCTGCACGTTGTCGAATGTCAGCTCGGCCACACGGCCGCCTTCAAAGCGCTGCAGGCTGCGCTTGCTGATGCCAGCGGCGCTGCCATCGATCAGGAACAGGCTGATGCCGTCTTCGTCGTACTGGCTGCCCGATGTGCGGGCAGACACCAGCAGCAAATCGGCCTTGGCGCCAAATGCCACCACGCCCTTGGCACCGCTCAGCACCCAGCCCGTGGCCGTTTTGGCCGCGCTGGTGGAGACGTTGTTCAGCTCATAGTGGCTGCCGGGTTCATCGTGCGCCAGCGCAGCCATCGCGCCACCGGCAATGATGTCTTCGAGCTTGGCTTTTTGCGATTCAGTGCCCGCAGCGATCAGCGCCTGGCCCACCACCAATGCACCCAGCAAAGGCTCTGCCACCAGACCACGGCCCAGCGACTCAAACACCACGCTGATGTCAAAACCTGCGCCGCCAAAGCCGCCGTCTTCTTCCTTGAACAGCGCGCCAATCGCGCCCAGTTCGGCAAATTGCGCGTACAGCTCGGCGCTGTGGCCTGCTTCGCCGTAGGCGATCTGGTTGCGATGCTCGATACCGTATTGCTCAGCCACAAAGCGGTTCAAGGTGTCCGCCAGCATGCGGCGGTCTTCGGTGTGTTCGAAGTTCATGGTCTTGTTCCTTCTGTGCTCTGCTTACAAACCCAAAATCATTTTGGAGATGATGTTTTTCTGAATTTCGTTGGAGCCACCGAAGATCGACAGCTTGCGGTAGTTGAAGTACGCGGCAGCGGCCGAGAAGGCTTCTTCAGGGCCGACGGTCGGCTCGGTGTTGGTGCCGTGCATGGCAGCTTCTTCAAACGGCAGGGCGTAAGGGCCCATGGCGCGGCGAATCAGCGACAGGATCTCCTGGCGAATTTCCGTGCCCTTGATCTTGAGCATGGAGCTTTCTGCACCGGGCACGCCGCCACCAGCCACTGCAGCAATCACGCGCAGGTTGGTGGTCTTCATGTTTTCCAGATCGATCTCGACACGCGCCAAACGCGCGGCAAACAGCGGGTCTTGCGACAGGGGCTTGCCCTTGTACATGCTGCGGCTGGCTGCCACTTTGAGCTTTTCCAGCGAAGCCACCGAGAAGCCAACGCCCGCGATGTTGGTGCGCTCATAGGTCAACAGGTACTTGGCATAGGTCCAGCCCTTGTTTTCTTCGCCCACCAGGTTTTCGACTGGCACCTTCACATCGGTGAAGAACACTTCGTTGACTTCGTGCTCACCATCCAGGGTGACGATGGGGCGCACCGTCACACCGGGGGTGTTCATGTCGATCAACAAGAAACTGATACCGGCTTGCGCCTTGACTTCCTTGTTGGTGCGCACCAGGCAAAAGATCATGTTGGCGTGCTGGCCCAGCGTGGTCCAGGTCTTTTGACCGTTGACGATGTAGTGGTCGCCATCGCGCGCCGCCGTGGTCTTGACCGAGGCCAAGTCCGAACCCGAGCCAGGTTCCGAATAACCCTGGCACCACCAGTCATCACCGTTCAAGATGCGCGGCAGCCAGTATTGCTTTTGCTGTTCGCTGGCGTACTTGATGAGCACTGGGCCCAGCATGTTCACGCCAAACGGCACCAGGCGCGGAGCACCGGCCAGTGCGCATTCGTGTTCAAAGATGAACTTCTCGACCGCGCCCCAGCCTGGGCCGCCGTATTGCTCAGGCCAGTGGTTGGCCAGCCAGCCGCGTTCGTTCAGGACGGCGTGCCAGTCTTCCAGATCCTTCTTGGTCAGAATCTGGCCACCCTTGACCTTGTTGGCCAATTCGGGGCTGAGTTTTGCTTGCAAAAAGGCTTGCACTTTCGCACGGAAAGCTTGTTCTTGGGGGGTAAATTGCAGATCCATCGCGATACCTCGGGGAAAAACCAGATCAGAAAATTTCGAACAGGCCAGCGGCGCCCATGCCGCCAGCAATACACATGGAGACCACGCCGTACTTCACGCGCTGGCCCTGGGCCTTGCGGCGCTGGCCTTCCAGCAGGATGTGACCGACCATGCGCGCGCCGGTCATGCCAAACGGGTGACCAATCGAGATGGCACCGCCGTTGACGTTCAGGCGTTCCAGCGGAATGCCCAACTGGCGCTGGCAATACAGAGCCTGGGAGGCAAAGGCTTCGTTGAGCTCCCACAGGTCGATGTCATCCACCGTCAGGCCGTGGCGCGCCAGCAGCTTGGGGATGGCAAACACGGGGCCAATGCCCATCTCATCAGGCTCGCAACCGGCCACGGCAAAACCGCGGAAGGCACCCAGCGGCTGCAGACCCAAACGCTCGGCCTCTTTGGCTTCCATCAGCACGCAAGCGCTGGAGCCATCGGACAGCTGCGAAGCATTACCCGCGGTGATGAACTTGCCGGGGCCCTTGACGGGCTCCAGCTTCGCCAAACCTTCCAGCGTGGTGCTGGCGCGGTTGCAGTTGTCTTTGTTGGCGATGACATCACGGTAGGTGACTTCACCGGTTTCCTTGTTCTTCTCGGCCATCGTTGTGGCGCAAGGGATGATTTCGTTGTCAAACACACCAGCGGCTTGTGCGGCGGCGGTCAGTTGCTGGCTGCGCAGCGAGAACGCATCCTGGTCTTCACGGCTGATGCCGTAGCGCTCGGCCACGATGTCGGCGGTGTCGATCATGGCCATGAACACATCGGGCTTGTTGGCGACCAACCAAGGATCCATGTCCGTGGGCAAATTGTTGCCCGCGCGCAGGCCGGAGATCGTCTCCACGCCACCGGCCAGCATCACGGGCACGCCTTCGGCCACGATGCGGCCTGCGGCAATCGCAATCGACTGCAGACCGGAAGCGCAGTAGCGTGTGATGGTGGTGCCAGCAATGCTCAGTGGCAACTCGGCACGCAGCACGGTCTGGCGGCCCAGATTGCGGCCCTGAAAGCCGTCGGGGTTGCCGCAGCCCAAAATCAAATCTTCGATCATGGCCGGGTCAATGCCCGCGCGCTCCACGGCGGCCCTGACCGAAAACGCGGCCAGCTGGGCGGCGGGCGTGACGTTGAATTCGCCCCGGTGCGACTTGGTCAGCGGGGTGCGGGCGGTGGAAACAATGACGGCTTCGCGCATGCTCATGGTGCTTGTCTCAATAAATGTTTTTGATAGCTACCTGCCCTAGTACTTGCTGCACTTCAATGTGTTTTCATGCTGAAGTGCAATGTTGACTAGGGCATGGCGCTCTCTTTTTTTGATTTGTTTGGATACAGGCTGCCGCACCACAAGCCTGTGGTGCCCACTGCAGCACTGCCATTCGCCTTAAGCCACTTGGTTCAGGCTGTCGAAGTTTTTGCCTTCGGCCACCAGCTTTTCCAGCAGTGCGGCAGGCTTCCAGAACAGGGCGTCTTCCTTTTCGAATTCCTTGATGTCCGCCAGGATCTTGTCCAGACCTTGCATGTCCGCCCACTTCATGGGGCCGCCACGGAAGCGCGGGAAGCCGTAGCCGGAGATAAAGGTCACGTCCACATCCAGCGGGCGCAGGGCAATGCCTTCTTCCACGACCTTGGCGCCTTCGTTGACCATGGCCGCCATGTAGCGGCGCAGGATTTCTTCGTTGCTAAAGCTGCGTGGTGTCACGCCCTTTTTGGCGCGTTCGGCATCCACAATCGCCAGCACTTCAGGGTCAGGCTGACCGACGCGTGCACCTTGTGGGTACAGGTAGAAACCGCGCTGGGTCTTTTGGCCGAACCAGCCGTTTTCGCAGATGCGGTCGGCCACTTCGACATAGCGGGCAGCAGGGTTGCGTGTGGCTGCGCGGCGCTTGCGCGTGGCCCAGCCAATGTCGCCACCGGCCAGGTCGGTCACCTGGAACGGGCCCATGGGGTAGCCAAAGCCGCGTACGGCTTCGTCAATTTCGTAAGGGCTGGCGCCGTCTTCCATGATGTAGTCGGCGGCCTGCTTGTACACGGCCAGAATGCGGTTGCCGATAAAGCCGTCGCACACGCCGGCGCGCACGGGCACTTTCTTCATCTTCTTGGCCAGCTCAAACGCGGTGGCCACCACATCGGCGGACACCTTGGCGGGCACCACGATTTCCAACAGCTTCATGATGTTGGCGGGGCTGAAGAAGTGCAGACCAATCACGTCCTGCGGGCGGCTGGTGGCGTTGGCAATCGCATCGATGTCCAGGTACGAGGTGTTGGTCGCCAGCACCGCACCGGGTTTGCACACACGATCCAGTTCCTTGAACACAGCTTTCTTGACTTCGAGGTCTTCAAACACAGCTTCGATCACCAGGTCCACATCGGCAATGTCGTCGTAGCTCGTGGAAGGTGTGTAGCGCGCCATCACGGCGGCCTTGCCTTCTTCGGTCATGCGGCCCTTGGCGATCAGGCCGTTGTAGACCTTCTCCACATTGGCTTGGCCACGGGCAATCGATTCGACATCGCGCTCAATCATGGTGACGGTAAAACCGGCATCCAGTGCGGAGACGGTGATGCCCGCGCCCATGGTGCCGCCGCCAATGATGGCCAGCTTGGCCAAGGCGCGCGGTGCGGCGGCCTTGGCTTCGGGAATCTTGGTGACTTCGCGCTCGGCAAAGAAAGCGTGGATCAGGCCCTGGCGCTGGGGGCTGTCCAGGCATTGCAGGAACAGTTCGCGCTCTTTGGCCAGACCTTGGTCAAACGGCAACTCCACGGCGGCCTTGGCGCATTCAATGATCTTCATGGGCGAGAACAGGCCACGCGCCTTCTTGGCGGTGTCAATGGCCAGCGCTTCCAGGTCAGCCAGTGCGGCGACCTTGTCGGTAATTTCGATGTCACGCGTGCGGCGCACGGCAGTGCCTGCGGCCAGCAGTTGGCGGGTGTAGGCCAAGCCCGCAGCTACAGGGTCTTCGCCCTCGACCAACTGATCGGCCAGACCGGCTGCCAAGGCGGCCTTGGCGCTCAGGTGCTTGCCGCTGAGCATCAACTCGGTGGCCGCTTTGACGCCCATCACGCGCGGTGCACGCTGTGTGCCACCGGAGCCTGGCAGCAGGCCCAGGTTCACTTCGGGCAGGCCCATCAGCGCCTTGGGCAATACCAGGCGGTAGTGCGCCGACAAAGCGATTTCCAGACCACCGCCCAAGGCAGCACCATGGACAGCAGCTACGACCAGCTTGTTGCTGCTCTCCAATGCGTTGCAGACTTCGGGCAACGAAGGCGCCACAGCCGGCTTGCCAAATTCACGGATATCGGCACCGGCAATAAAGGCCTTGCCTTCGCCCACGATCAGCACCGCTTTCACCCCAGCATCGCCAGCGGCTTGCTGCACCGCAGCCAGCAAACCTGCGCGCACGGCCTGGCCCAACGCATTGACCGGCGGGTTGTTGATGCTGACGACCAGCACCTCACCATCCAGACGGGTTTGAACAATAGAAGCAGTGCTTTCAGCAGTCATGCGCGTGTCTCCGGCAATGGTTTTCAGGGAAAAGTCATTTGTACTACGACAATGCTTCTTTACAATCACTTCAATAATTGACAGAGTGTCAAATAATTTCGAACAATCGCAAGGGAAAACCCTAGGATGGACCTGAATTCGCTCACGCTGCTGGTGGAGATCATCGACAGCGGCAACCTCAGCCAGGCCGCACGCAAGCTGAAGATGACGCGCGCCAACGTGAGCTATCACCTGGCGCAGCTGGAAAAGTCGGTGGGTGTGCAGCTGATCAAACGCACCACGCGCCGGGTCGAGCCCACCGAAGTGGGCCTGCGCCTGTACGAGCATGGCCGCAACATCCACAACGAGATCCTGGCGGCGCGCGAGACCATCACCAATCTGGGGCAAGAGCTGCAAGGCCGCGTGGGCATCAGCGTGCCCAGCGGCTATGGGCAGATCGTCATGAGCCAGTGGTTGATCGAGTTCAAGCGGCTGTATCCGCGCATCGTGCTGGATGTGCTGTTTGAAAACCGGGCCGACAACCTGCGCGATGAGGTGGACATTGCCATTCGCGTGATGCAGGAGCCCCCGCTGTCGGTGATTGCGCGCAGCCTGGGCGATGTGCGCTATGTGGCCTGCGCCTCCAAAGACTATGCCGCCCAGCATGGCCTGCCGCAAACGCTGATGGAGCTACGCGCCAGCCCCTTGATCACCGCCGCCGTAATGGGCCGCCAGCTGCGCATTTCGGCCTACCAGGAAGGCATGGATCGGCAAGAGGTGATGCTGGAGCCCACCTTGAGCTCTGAGCACTTTCCGTTCTTGCGCGAAGGCATCTTGGCCGGGCTGGGCGTAGGGTTGGTGCCCGACTATGTGGTGCAAGACAAAGTGGCTAGCGGTGAGGTGCTGACCACCTTGAGTGAATACCGCCTGAGCATCTTTGGCACGCACATGTATTTGCTGTATCTGCCCAACCGCCACCAGACCCGCGCCGTGCGCACCTGCATTGATTTTTTGCTGGCCAAAGCGCGCGGCGATCAAGTGCCACCGCCATTACCTCCCCATTAAAAAATCCCGCCGCAGCGGGATTTCTGAATGTTGGAACGTGATCCAGCGCAGGCTTAAGGGCGCTGACCCCGGCGTTCCTCGTCGCCATCACGGCGCGAAGGGCCTCGGCGCTCCTCCCCATCGCGGCGTGGGGGCCGTGCGTTGTCAGAGCGAGGGCCATCGGGTCGCATTTGCGGCGGTGGGCGCTGCCCTCCATCCGGGCGCACCTGCGGCGGGCGCTGACCCCCATCAGGCCGCGCCTGTGGCGGCGGGCGTTGTCCCTGCTGCATGTGCGCAGACGGTGGCCGGTTTTGCCAGGGTTGCCCCTGCGAAGGCCGTGGCCGCTCATCCGGGCGGAAAAAAGGTCTACCTGGTGGAGGTGCTGGCGGACGCACGTGCGGGCGCGGCGGCTGCACCATGGGCCGGTGTGGCGGTGGTGCAGGACGATAACCCGGCGGTGCCCAGCGACCGGGTCGCCAGTCATAGCGACTACCGCCCCAGAACCAGTCACCGCCCACCCAGATATGGCTGGGCGAAGGGGCAATCGTGCGGTATTCCACCCGCGGCTGCGGTGGGTAGCCATAGTCAGTGTAGACCGTGGTGCTGGTGTAGCCATAGTCGGCGTAGCCATCATCAATGGGAGCTACCACGCAGCCACTGAGTACGGCCGCGCCCCCAACCAGACCTAACGCAGCCCAGCGCCGTGGCCGGGCCCAAGCGGTGAAAACAGTGAATGACATGACAACTCCTTGTGAGTGGGAGACTTCATAACGAAAAACCCCGGTTCAATGTTGACCGGGGTTCTTGTCGCGGCGGTAAAGCCATCGTAAAGACAAGGCACCAGTTGTGACAGTGCAAGGCACTGGCCTACACGTCACAAGCTGCGTCACTTCGTCTTAGTGCTGCTGGTTTTGCAGCGCTGCAATACGCTCTTCAATCGGCGGGTGGGTAGAAAACAGCTTGCCGATACCGCCCGTAATGCCCATGGCCTGTACGTTCTTGGGCAACTCGCCGGGCACCATGCCGCCCAGGCGGGCCAAGGCATTCATCATCGGCTGCTTGCGGCCCATCAGCTGGGCAGCGCCCGCATCGGCGCGGAATTCACGCTGGCGCGAGAACCAGGCCACGATGATGGCGGCCACAAAGCCCAGCAAGATGTCCATCACGATGGTGGTCACGTAGTAGCCAATGCCGGGGCCGGAATTTTCCGAATCACCTTTGCGCAAAAAGCTGTCTACGGCATAGCCCACGACGCGCGACAGGAACACCACAAAGGTGTTCATCACGCCCTGAATCAGCGTCATGGTGACCATGTCGCCATTGGCAATGTGGGCCACTTCGTGGCCAATTACGGCCTCGACTTCTTCGCGCGTCATGCCTTGCAGCAAGCCGGTGGACACCGCTACTAAAGCGTTGTTTTTGAAAGCGCCCGTAGCAAACGCGTTGGGCTCGCCCTCGTAGATACCGACTTCGGGCATGCCAATACCGGCCTTTTGCGCAAAGTTCTGCACGGTCTGCAAAATCCAGGCTTCGTCCGCATTGCGGGGCTGCTCGATCACATGCACGCCCGACGACCACTTGGCCACAGGCTTGGAGATCAGCAGCGAGATGATCGCGCCGCCAAAGCCCATGATGAAGGCGAAACCCAGCAGCGAGCCCATGCTCAGACCGTTGGGGCCAATAAAGCGATTCAGACCCAGCAAGCTGGCGGTGATACCCAGCACAGCCACGACGGCGATGTTGGTTAACAAAAATAGAGCAATACGTTTCATTCTTGGTTTCTCCACACGGGGAAAAGATCAGGTTCAGAACCTCAGCTTGCAAGATGAGGTTCAAGTGGGCAGATTCAAGCGTTGTCACCTGTCACGCCCTGGTTGTTGTAATGATCTTGTGAGGGCGCACGCTGTGTTGAGGCAGTGATGATAGGAGCAAAAAAACAACCTGCAGTTCCGCGGGCGGGCGCAACGCTCATCATTTCTGCCTGTGGGCTATGTCCAGCTTTTGTCACGCACGGCCACGCGCGGTGTGCCCTCTTCGCGCAACTCAAAGGCCTGGGTAGCGGCCATCAGCTTGGTGAGTGAGGAATAACCATAGTTGCGTGCGTCAAAAGACAGCTTGTTGCCAATGTGCGTGCCCACCGCTGCCACGCGCGCCCAGCCGGTTTCATCTTGTGAGGCTTTAACAGCATCGTGCAGCATGCCCAGCAGTTGCCGGTCTTTCTGCAATTCATGGGTGGTGACTCGCAAACCGCAAGGCAGGGCCGGTTTCGCGCTGGTCTTGCTGTTTTCTCCAGGCTGGGGCGCGGCTGCCGCCAAAGCATCGGCTTGTTCGCGCCGGTCGTGGCGACTGGTGATGCCGTCCCCCAACTCCACCAGCGCATCAAAGTACAAAAAGCGCGAACAGGCGTTGACAAAAGCCTTGGGCGTTTGCTCCGCGCCAAAGCCATACACGGCAGCGCCTTTGGCGCGCAGGTGCAGCACCAGCGGCGTGAAATCGGCGTCGGAGGAGACAATGCCATAGGCGTTGGGCGCATCGGTGTAGAGCAACTCCATGGCATCCACCGTCATCGCCATGTCCGTGGCGTTTTTGCCTTTGGAGTAATCAAACTGCTGCATGGGCCGAATGGCGTACTGCAGCAGCTTGCTTTGCCAGCCTTGCAAGCCCGGCTTCGTCCAGTTGCCATAAGCGCGGCGCGTGTTGATCACGCCGAAGGTGGACAGCTCGGTCAAGATCTCATCAATCATTTCCGCCGGGGCGTTGTCGGCATCAATCAGCAGGGCAATACGGGGCTGGTCATCCGTGGGCATGCAGTCTCCTTGGAGTGGGCCCATGCAGACTAACTGAGGCTTTGGAGAATGCCAAGCGCACAGAAAAAGGAGCACCTTGCCGTGCTCCTTGCTTGTTTTCACAGCCAAAGCATTTGCAAGTCAAGCAAATGCAACGGCATGCTGCTATGAATTTTTAATCCAGCATTTTCCACGGCAAGGCATCACCAAAGCGCAAAGGCTTGAGTTGCGCGCCTTCGCCGTAGGCAAAGCTCACGGGCGGCGTCCAGCTTTCCTTGACCAAGGTGATGGTGTCGGTGTTGCGCGGCAGGCCGTAAAAATCTGCGCCGTTGAACGAGGCAAAGGCTTCCAGCTGGTCCAGCGCGCCCACGCCGTCAAACACTTCGGCGTACATCTCAATGGCCGCATGGGCGCTGTAGCATCCCGCGCAACCTGTGGCAGCTTCCTTCAAATGGGCCGCGTGCGGCGCGCTGTCGGTGCCCAGGAAGAATTTCTTGCTGCCGCCCGTGGCCGCTTCTACCAGCGCCACACGGTGGGTTTCACGCTTTAAAACCGGCAGGCAGTAAAAGTGCGGACGCACGCCGCCCAGAAAGATGGCATTGCGGTTGAACAGCAAGTGCTGGGGCGTGATGGTGGCCGCCAGAAAATCATCCGCTGCCGCTACGTATTGCGCAGCTTCCTTGGTCGTCACGTGTTCCATGACGATTTTCAACTCCGGAAAATCTTTGCGCAGCGGCTGCAGTTGCTGCTCGATGAACATGGCTTCGCGGTCAAACAAGTCCACGCTCGGGTCGGTCACTTCACCGTGCACCAGCAGCACCAAGCCTTCGCGCTGCATGGCTGCCAGCGTGGGGTAAATCTTGCGCAGATCGGTCACGCCGTGGTCAGAATTGGTCGTCGCCCCAGCGGGGTACAGCTTGCACGCCATCACGCCCGCAGCCTTGGCACGCACGATTTCTTCGGGCGTGAGCATGTCGGTCAGATACAGCGTCATCAAGGGCTGAAACTTCGAGCCTGCAGGCACGGCCGACACGATGCGTTCGCGGTATGCCACGGCCAATTCGGCGGTGGTCACCGGTGGCTTGAGGTTGGGCATGATGATGGCACGGCCCATCTGGCGGGCAGTGTGCGGCACCACGCAGCGCATGGCGTCGCCATCGCGCACGTGCAGGTGCCAGTCATCGGGGCGGGTAATGGTGAGGGTGGTGGGGGAAGTCATCCACGTATTGTCACACCAGTGGCCTACAAAGCGAGGCTCTACATGCCTGCATAATGAGAAGTACTCTCATTTGAAAAAGAAGAAGCCATGACAACCGCAACCATCACCGCAGCCCCCGCTTTTGAGCGGGTACGCCACCCCTTCAAGGCCCGCCATTTGCAACTGCTTTCGCGCGAACAAATCAGTCTGAACTTTCTGCGTCTGACGCTGGTGGGCGAACTGCGCGACTTCTCCAGTGATGGTTTTGACGACCACTTCAAACTCATCTTACCGCAGGAAGGTCTGGAAAAACCCCTGCTGCCCGAGATGGTCGATGGCAAACCCTTCATCGATGGCCGCCGCCCTACCATGCGCGATTACACCCCGCTGCGCTGGACGACCAATACCTTGACAGTGGACTTTGCGCTGCACGAAAACGGCCCCGCCACCGAATGGGCCCGCAACGCGCCCATGGGCTCCTGGGTAGGCGTTGCAGGGCCACGTGGCTCAATGGTGATCAACAAAGACTTTGACTGGTACTGGATGTTTGCAGACACCAGTGGCCTGCCTGCTGTAGAACGCGCTCTGGCGCAGCTTCCCGATACCGCACAGGTGACGGTGCGCCTGGCCGTTCCAGAGGCCGATCGCCGTGAACTTGTCAGCCAAGCCACCGTCGATCTGCAGTGGGTGGATTCCTTGACCGACGCAGCGCAAGCCATGACGCTGCCGCAGGCGCCCGGATTTATCTGGGCCGCAGGCGAGCACAGCGACATGGCAGCACTGCGCAAGACCATGGTGGCCAAGGGGGCAGCGCCCAAGCGCATGCGCATTGCCGCGTACTGGAAGCAGGGCGAGGCCGACCACCACGAAGAGCTGGCCGACAAGGAGTAAAGATAGCTAAAAGTAATGACTACATGAGTCTTTGCAGCTTTTTGCATAAGTCTTTGTAGCTTTTTTCGAGCATTTTCTTTTCTTGTTAAACACAGAATATTTAACCAAGCGGTAGGCAAACAGCGCTATTTCACTCAGAATTAAACGTTACCCAAGGACGTTTTTATGCCGAGTGAGCAGCCCTTAGTCGCTCCCCTACCCCGCCACATTGGTGATATGAATACGCCTGGGCAAAATGCTGCTCAGCGCGTTATTCACACCAACGATGCTTTCTTTCGTAAGTTTGTAAGCTTTTGGCTTTTTTTCTGTGCTCTGATCTTTGTCTACACCTTTTTTTGGGAACCTGCATCGTTTTACGTAGGGGTAATCGGCGTAGGTAGTAGCCTGTTAGCCAAATTTTTTCTCTACCGAGGTCAAACTTACTTGGCCCGCTGGGTGTTTATTACCCCGTTCTATATTGCCTTGCTCATCAGCCCTTGGTTAGTGAACGGCATCCGCACACCACTTCTGATTCACATGATGATCGTGCTGGTGCTCACTGGCTGGATGCTAGGCACACGCGTCATGTGGTTCTTTACGCTAAGTTTAAGTGCCATGCTCATGGCGCTGTGGTATGCAGAAAGCAGTGGCATTTGGGCCATGCCGCAGGCGCTGCGTGGCATTGATATGTGGCTGATTTCTCTGCAATCCAGCCTCATTGTTGCGGGCGTCATGGTGTCTGAGCTCATCCGCAACTACCGTGTCGATATTGAACGTGAAACCACATGGCAGCAACTCTTGCACAACACGCTGCAATTTAATGCATTGATTATTGATTCCTCACCCGTACCCATCCGGGTGTTTGGGCCTGATGGCCAATGTCTGGCAGTCAACGATGCCTACGCCGGTCTGATGGGCAATACGCGGGAAAACTTGCTAGCACAGCGCCTGCAAGACCGGGCCATGAAAACTTCCGGGCTGGCCGAAGAAGGCTTGCAAGTGCTAGCTTCCGGACAGCCCGCTGAGCGCGAAGTTCAAGTCACCAACAACGCTGGCCGTGAGCTGTGGCTTAAAGCCCACTTGGTGCCTTTTGATCGTGATGGACAACGCCATCTGCTGGCGCACTTTATTGACCTGACTGCGTACCGCCATGCCACGTTGGAACTCAAGCAATTGGCGTTTCACGACAGTTTGACTGGCTTGGCCAACCGCCGCTTGTTCTGGGAGTACTTTCAGCAAGCTCAGCAACTGTGCATGCGCCACCAGCAATGGGGTGCCGTTTTGCTGCTAGACCTTAACCGTTTCAAACAACTTAATGACCAGCACGGCCACGCCGCCGGTGATGCCATGCTGCAAGAAGTGGCCCGCCGTATGCAACAGAGCATGCGCGCCACGGATGTGACTGCTCGGCTGGGCGGCGATGAATTTACGCTGCTATTGCAAGACTTAGGCAGCACGCAAGCCCAGGCCATCCAGAATGTGCAGCAACTGTGTGAAAAACTTCACGCCGCGCTGGCGCAGCCCTACCAGCTTGGCAACATTAAGCACAGTGCCTCTGCCAGCATTGGTTTTGCTTTGATGGATCCGACGCAAGACAATGACCTAGACAACTTGCTGCGTCATGCGGATGCGCAGATGTACCTGCAGAAGAAACTTCTTACGCAAGCTGACGCAGCAATAGCGTGAAGGAACACTTTTGCTTCATAAAAAATAGCAGAATGCCGTTATTTTTAAACATCTTACGAATCATTGCTATCGTAAACACTGCATAGATAAGGGCAAGCAGCTCTCTTATTTGAAGCAATCGTCCATAAAAAAAGCCGCTGTCTCCAGCGGCTTCTTCAGGCAGACACTGTGACACTTAGTGCTGCAAGATCTTGCCCAGGAACTCTTTGGTGCGCGACTGGCGGGCATCGGGGTTGCCGAAGAAATCCTCCTTGGTGCAGTCTTCCAAAATTTTTCCGCCCACATCCATAAAGATCACGCGGCTGGCGACTTTCTTGGCAAAACCCATTTCGTGCGTGACGCACATCATAGTCATGCCTTCATGGGCCAGGCCCACCATCACATCCAGCACTTCGCCGACCATTTCGGGGTCCAGCGCCGAAGTGGGCTCATCAAACAGCATCACGTTGGGGTCCATCGACAGCGCACGGGCAATCGCCACGCGCTGCTGCTGACCGCCGGAGAGCTGGCCAGGGAACTTGTCCTTGTGCGCCGTCAGGCCCACACGGTCGAGCATCTTCAGACCCCGCACCTTGGCGTCGTCGGCCGAGCGGCCAAGCACCTTGATTTGGGCAATCGTCAGGTTCTCGGTCACCGACAAGTGCGGAAAAAGCTCAAAGTGCTGGAACACCATACCCACGGTGGAGCGCAGCTTGGGCAAGTCGGTGTTCTTGGTGTCGTGCACGGCAGTGCCGTTGACCCAGATTTCACCTTTCTGGATGGGTTCCAGCGCGTTGATGGTTTTGATCAACGTGGATTTGCCCGAGCCCGAGGGGCCGCACACCACCACGACTTCACCTTTTTGGATGCGGGTAGAGCAGTCATCAAGCACCTGAAAGCTGCCGTACCACTTGGAAACGTTTTTGAGTTCGATCATGTATTAATCCTCAATCTTTCAGACCGCTTATCAGCGAATGATGGCGATCTTTTTGTGCAGTCGCTTGACCATGTACGATAGGCCAAAGCAAATCACGAAATACACCAGGGCGGCAGCAATATAGGCTTCCATCGGGCGGCCATAGTTCTTGCCCGCCACTTCAAAGCCCTTGAGCATGTCGTAGGCGCCAATCGCGTAGACCAGTGAAGTGTCCTGAAACAAGATGATGGTCTGCGTCAGCAGCACCGGCAGCATGTTGCGAAAGGCCTGGGGCAACACGATCAAGCGCATGTTCTGGCCATACGTCATACCCACGGCCTGCCCTGCATGCACCTGCCCACGCGGCACCGACTGGATGCCGGCACGCATGATTTCGGAGAAGTACGCGGCCTCAAAGGCAATGAAGGTGACCACGGCAGAGACTTCTGCACCAATGGGCTTACCAATCAGCAGTGGCACCAGCAAGAAGAACCACAAAATCACCATTACCAGCGGGATGGAGCGCATGCCGTTGACATAGATGGTGGCGGGCACTTCCAGCCACTTCTTGCCCGACAGACGCATCAGCGCCAGCAGCGTGCCAAAGACAATGCCGCCGATCGTGGCTACCACGGTCAGCATCACGCTGAAGTACAGACCCTTGAGAACAAAGTTCTGGACCAGGTCCCAGTTGTAGAACGAAAAATCAAGTGCGAGATTCATGCTCAGTGTCCTCCCGCAGCGCCTGCGCTGACCATGCCGGGTACGCGGCTGCGCTTTTCGATGAAGGCCATGATGCGATTGATCGCGAAAGCCGAGATGATGTACAGGCCAGTGACCGCGAGGTACACCTCAATGCCACGGCCAGTTTCTTCCTGCGCCTGCATGGCAAACATCGTCAACTCTGTGACCGAGACGGCGAACGCCACGGAAGAGTTTTTGAAGATGTTCATCGTCTCGCTGGTCAACGGCGGAATGATGATGCGAAACGCATTGGGCAGCAGCACGTAGCGGTAGGTTTGCCAGGTGGTAAAGCCCATGGCCAGCCCTGCATAACGCTGGCCACGCGGCAGCGCCTGAATGCCAGAGCGCACCTGCTCGGCAATCCGCGCCGAAGTGAAAAAGCCCAGTGCCAAAACGACCAGCGTGAAACCGGAGACCGATTTCATCGCCGGAAAGATGGCTGGTACCACGTGGTACCAGAGAAAAATTTGTACCAGCAATGGAATATTGCGGAAAAACTCCACCCACGCATTGCCAAAACGCACCGTCCACGGACGGCCTTCCAGGGTACGCAACGTACCGATCACAACACCACATAACAACGCCAAAATCAAGGCTAGCAGCGACACGGAAACCGTCCACCCCCACGCCGACAGCATCCAGTCCAGGTAGGTAATGTCGCCATCTTTGCCAAAACAGCCTTCGCGCAGGGTGCGGTCCAGCGTGTCCTCGCAAAACATTTGCCAATCCCAATTCATAGGATTTCCTTCCAGTTAACAACCTCATGCCCGGACCACATCCGAGCGCACCAACGGAAAACGCCCCGGCCCGCACAGCGCAGACCGGGGGCGTCTGATTGGTTACAACTTACTTGTTGTACTCTTCTTTAGGCTTGTTGTTGGGGTTGTTCCAAGCGTCCTTTGTGGCATCCGACAAAGGCAGGCCCACTGCGACGTTCGCCGGCGGGATTGGCTGGATAAACCACTTGTCCCACAGCTTGGCCAGCGTGCCATCCTTGGCTTGGCGGGTGATGGAATCGTTCACTGCCTTCAGGAAGGCAGGATCGTTTTTGCGCACCATGCAAGCGATTGGCTCCGTGGACAGTGGCTCGCCAACGATCTTGAAGTCAGCAGCGTTCTTGGACTTGGAGATATTGCCTGCCAGGATGGAGCCATCCATCACAAACGCATCGGCGCGGCCAGTTTCCAGCAGCAAGAAGCTGTCGGCGTGGTCCTTACCCATGATGTTCTTGAACTCCATGCCTTCAGCACGCTTGTTCTGGCGCAGCAGTTGCACCGAAGTGGTGCCTGTCGTCGTCGCCACCGTCTTGCCGGCCAGATCCTTGACGTCATTGATGCCAGACTTGGCATTCACTGCAATGCGCACTTGCTCCACGTAAGTCGTATTGGCAAAGTCCACGTCCTTTTGACGATTCAGGTCATTGGTGGTGGATCCACACTCCAGGTCCACCGTGCCGTTCACAACCAAAGGAATACGGTTTTGCGAAGTGACGGGCTGGTATTTGTGCTCCACCTTGCTGCCTAAGAGCTTGGCAATGTCCGCCGTGATGTTTTCGGCCATTTCGGTGTGAAAACCCACGTACTTGCCATCACCCAGGGTGTAGCCCAAAGCACCCGAGGATTCACGCACCCCCAGCGTCAAGCTGCCGGACGACTTCACCTTCGCCAGAGTGTCATTGGCCTGCGCCATAGCGCTACCAGTCGCCAGTGCCATAACGGCTATAGCCAGCAAATGTTTCTTCATAAGAGTTCCTCAGATCAAACTTGGTGAATAAACAAACCTCAGCGCCACGCGCATAAGGTTATGCATGATGTACATATCTAATGCACATTGTCATGCGTGCATCAGAAGCTACCGCCCTCCTCACATCGCCAAGCGGGATGTCGTCCATCGTAAAAGGTCTACATCCATTTGCAGAGCAAGTTTGATGCAGGAAAACCCGTAAAAGCCGACGTTTTCTTGCTTCAAATTCTCGTAAAAAACAAAAAAAGCCACTTTCCGCCATATCAGAAAGTAGCTTTTCGATGAGGGCTGCACAGCTTGTGCAGCAATGTTTGTGCCAATTACTCAATTACTCGGCTTTTTGTCCCTCTTGCCGCGCTGCCTGCTGCTGCAAGAAGCTCCACAAGGCCTGCACCACGGTTTTCTGACTGTCCTTGCCGGTCGGCTTTTCGCGGTAGGCCAGCACATCCATGGGCAACTGGAATTTGGTCGAGCCCTGCGGCACTGCGCTGACCAGGCGCCCAGCGGCCAATTCGTTGCGCACGGCGCTGTAGGGCAGAAAGGCTACGCCGTGGCCTTCAATAGCCATGGCTTTAAGGCCTTCGGCCATATCGGTTTCATACACACGCTCTAGATGTACGGGCACGCCCGCATCCTTGAGAAGCAGCTCCGTCAAGCGCCCCAGATAAGCACCTGGGCCATAAGCCAAGAAGGGCAAGGATTCGCCGGCGGCACCTGGCAGCATGAACATCGGCTGACCCTGCGCATCGGGCTTGGCGTAGGGTGCCAGCAATTCTTCGCCCAGGCGCACCATTTCATAGCGCGAGCGGTCCAACTGAAAGGGCTGCGAGCTGTGATGGTAGGCGATCAGCAAGTCACAGCCGCCTTCCACCAGGCGCATCACCGCGTCGTGCACGTTCAGGGCAATCAAGCGACTTTTGAACGCCCCGAATTGATCCTGCACCTGCGACACCCACGAGGGAAAGAAGGTGAACGCCAGCGTATGCGGCACGGCAAAACCGACCATGCCTTTGTCACTGCTGGAGTGGGCGCGCAACATCGAACGGGTGCTTTGCAGCGACTGCAGCATCTCCAGCGCCTGGTCGTACATCGTCTTGCCCGCCGACGTCAGGCGCGTGGGGTAGGAGCTGCGGTCTACCAAATCAGTGCCAGCCCAAGCCTCCAGTGCCTGAATGCGGCGCGAGAAGGCGGGTTGCGTCACATGGCGCAGTTGAGCGGAGCGGCTGAAGCTGCGCGTTTCAGCCAGACTGACAAAGTCTTCAAGCCATTTTGTTTCCATGTCGCAGATTATCGCCTTGCCGCAGCCTGACACTTGGGGCTGATTCGCATAGCCAATACGGTTGAATGCACCAATAATGCGCCGTGAGTTCTGACAAGCACCCGTGTGAGGACTTTCATCCGGCTGGCGTGCACAACACGGACAGACCGGAATCGACATTGGGCGCTGGGCCACGACCCACGTCAGCTTGCAGAATCCCATGCAAGCACACCCAATCATTTGCCCAGCTTTTGTTTCCGATTCCGCGATATGTCTGAACCCACACCCAGCCCGGCCCCTGAGGCCGATGGCTCTGACGAGCCCCGTTCTCTGCGCATTGAAGACTGGCTTACCGTCATCATCATGGCCCTTCTGGCCTTGATCACCTTTGGCAATGTGCTGGTGCGTTATTTCACCGATGCTTCGTTCGCTTGGACCGAAGAGATCTCCATCTTCCTCATGATCTTGCTGGCCATGGTGGCCGGCAGCGCGGCCGTGGCGCGCGACCAGCACATCCGCATCGAGTTTCTGACCCGACGCGGCACTTCAGCACGAAAAAAGGCGCTAGCCCGCTTGGGCTCAGGGTCTGTAGCTCTACTTTTTGGATTGCTTGCCGTCCTGAGCGCCCGTGTGGTGTGGGATGACTGGCGCTATGAGGAAACCTCGCCCGGCATTGGCGTGCCGCAGTGGTGGTATTCGGTCTGGCTGCCGATCTGTTCGCTGGCCATCACGGCGCGCGCCATTGGCCTGTTCATCCGCCAGGGCAAGACCACGTTCGAAGACACCGTGGACGATGGCCACTCCAAGGAGCAGCCATGATCGCCACGCTCCTCTTTGTCGCCTTTTTGGTGCTGATGTTCTTAGGCGTACCCATTGGTGCCGCGCTGGGGCTGGCAGGTGCCGCCTGCATTGCGCTGGCCAGTCTGGACACGCAATGGCTGGGCCTGCTGGCCGTGCCGCAAAATTTCTACGCCGGCTTGGGCAAGTACCCCTTGCTGGCCATTCCCATGTTTGTGCTGGTGGGCTCCATTTTTGATCGCTCCGGCGTGGCCGCGCGCCTGGTGAACTTTGCCATTGCCATCGTTGGCCGTGGCGCAGGCATGCTGCCGCTGGTGGCGATTGTGGTGGCCATGTTCTTGGGCGGCATTTCTGGCTCTGGCCCGGCCAATGCTGCCGCCGTGGGCGGCGTGATGATTGCCGCCATGTACCGCGCAGGCTACCCGGGCTCTTTCAGCGCCAGCGTGGTGGGTGCGGCAGCAGCGACCGATATCCTGATTCCGCCCTCTGTGGCGTTCATCATCTACTCGGTGCTGGTGCCTGGCGCTTCGGTGCCTGCACTGTTTGCAGCGGGCATGGTGCCCGGCATTTTGGCCGGTGTGGCGCTGATCGTGCCTGCCGTGTGGATGGCGCGCAAACACAAGATGGGTCACTTGGAAGCCTCGCTGCCGCGCCCTGAGCTGTGGAAAAGTTTCAAAGAAGCCATCTGGGGCCTTGCCGCACCGGTACTGATTCTGGGCGGTATGCGCGCCGGCTGGTTTACCCCGACCGAGGCAGCCGTGGTCGCCGTGTTCTACGGCCTGTTTGTAGGCATGTGCATCCACCGCACCATTGGCCTGCGTGACCTGTACACCATCTTGCGCGAGGCCGGGGAGCTGTCGGCCGTCATCATGCTGGTGGTGTCGCTGGCCGGTATTTTTGCCTTCTCACTGTCCACACTGGGCGTGATTGACCCCGTAGCCGCCGCCATCGTCGACTCCGGGCTTGGCGAATACGGCGTGATGATTTTGCTGATCCTGTTGCTGATTACCGTTGGCATGTTCCTGGACGGTATCTCCGTTTTCCTGATCTTTGTGCCGCTGCTGCTGCCGATCATGAACCACTACAACTGGGACCCGGTCTGGTTCGGCGTGATCCTGACGCTCAAGGTTGCCATGGGCCAGTTCATGCCGCCACTGGCCGTGAACCTGATGGTCTCCTGCCGCATTGCCAATGTGCAGATGGAATCCACCGTCCGCTGGGTTATCCCCATGCTGATTGCCATGTTTGGCGTCATGCTGCTGGTCATTGCCTTCCCGCAATTGGCCCTGTGGCTGCCCGCGAAGCTGGGCTATTGATTTCACCCCCTTGCTATCTCAAAAAACCCCATAGAGGAGACACACCATGAAATTGCGCACCTTTCTGACCGCCACGGCTGCCGCCGCCACGCTGCTGACCATGGGCTTGCCTGTGGCACACGCTCAAACGCCTGCGGGCTACAAGAGCGAATACCGCCTGTCCATCGTGCTGGGCACCGCTTTTCCTTGGGGCAAGGGCGCAGAAATCTGGGCTGACAAAGTGCGTGAGCGCACCAGTGGCCGCATCAACATCAAACTCTACCCCGGCACCTCGCTGGTTCAGGGCGACCAGACGCGTGAATTTAGCGCCATCCGCCAGGGCGTGATCGACATGGCGGTGGGCTCCACCATCAACTGGTCGCCCCAGGTGAAAGCGCTGAACCTGTTCTCGCTGCCCTTCCTGTTTCCTGACTATGCAGCCGTAGACGCCGTGGTGCAGGGCCAGGTCGGCCAGGAAATCTTCAAGACCATCGACAAGGCCGGCGTGCTGCCCTTGGCTTGGGGAGAAAACGGCTACCGCGAAATCTCCAACTCCAAGCGCGCTATCACCAAGCCGGAAGACCTCAAGGGCATGAAGATTCGCGTCGTGGGCTCACCCCTGTTCCTGGACACCTTCACCACACTGGGCGCGAACCCCACGCAAATGAGCTGGGCCGACGCGCAGCCCGCCATGGCCAGCAGCGCTGTCGATGGCCAGGAAAACCCCGTGCCGGTCTACATGGCCGCCAAGCTCAACACCGTGGGCCAGAAATACATGACCCTGTGGGGCTACATGAACGATCCACTGATCTACGTGGTGAACAAGGACGTGTGGAAGAGCTGGACGCCGGAAGACCAGGCCATCGTCAAGCAAGCCGCGCTGGATGCCGCCAAGGAGCAAATCGCCATCTCCCGCAAGGGCACGATTGAAGCGGGCAAGCCGTTGATCAAGGACTTGTCGGCCATGGGTGTGGAAGTGACCGACCTGAACGCCGAACAGCGCAAGGTGTTTGCCGACGCAACCAAGAGCGTCTACACCAAGTGGAAGCCACAGATCGGAACCGGTTTGGTCGATATGGCGGAAAAAGCCATTGCGGAGCGTAAGAAGTAATTCTTTTATTGCTGGTTTGAATGCAGAAGGAGCCTCTGAGGGCTCCTTTTATTTTTGATAGCTGCTAGCCTTTATGGGTATTGGGCTAGAGGGTGATTTGGCGCTTATTTTTTCTGCTGTTGTGTGCTGACATCCCTCATCCAGTTCACGCTCTGCCTCAATGACTTTTTCACCTTGTACTTTCGCTACTGCTTGCATTTCGGTGTAAAGCAGCAATTTAACGCCTATCAATCAGCTATTTGCCTAGGGCGTGTTCACATTACCGCAGGTGTTCGCAAATCAAAGCGATGGAGACGA
>JADKLW010000137.1_pt1 | contig 40233 bp, 30 predicted proteins | sample 8641881 | NCBI WGS metagenome assembly JADKLW01 (sample SAMN16272185, study PRJNA661076) | feces metagenome | isolation source: fecal sample from diarrhoea affected cattle B | host: Bos taurus | place: South Africa: Lokaleng Village, Mahikeng | collected 2019-09 | reverse complement strand
CAGGGCCCCTACTGAATCTGGACTGATCAAAGGAGAGCAAGCATGTTGGAAATCCGAAAAAGTGAAGATCGCGGTGTCGCCGAACATGGCTGGTTAAGCTCGCGGCACTCATTCTCGTTCGCAAATTATCACGACCCCCGCCACACCGGTTTCGGCCCATTATTGGTCATCAACGAAGACCGCGTACAGCCCGGGCGTGGCTTTGGCGCGCATAGTCATCGGGACATGGAAATTATTTCCTATGTACTTGATGGCGCGCTCGAGCATAAAGACAACATGGGCACAGGGTCGGTCATCCAGTACGGACATGTCCAGCGCATGAGCGCCGGCAGCGGCGTCGCCCATAGCGAATTCAATCATTCTCAGTCCGATCCAGTCCACTTTCTGCAAATATGGATCGCACCCAATGTCCGCAACATAGACCCCAGCTACGAAGAGAAGTATTTCGACCCTGCGAGCAAGCAAGGGCAATGGCGGCTTATCGCGTCGCCCGACGGGCGGGATGGGTCGGTCTTGATACACCAGGACGCGTATATGTATGCAGCTATCCTCGACGGCGATGACGCGCTGGAACACATCATCGCCGAAGGCCGGCGCGCCTATGTGCATGTGGTCCGCGGCACGATCACGGTAAACGGCATCGCATTGCAAGCGGGTGACGCCCTGAAACTTGTCGACGAGCCACAAGTGACTGTTTCAGCGGCGCTAAACGCCGAGATCCTGATGTTCGATTTGCCTGCACAGCACTAAGGCCGGGTAAACTTAACGAAAGCCACGTACGACGCACCTAAGCCCCGGGGTTACCCAAGCATGCCATGATGCAATCCATATTGCAGCTCATCGAGGAATACGGCCTTGCCATCGTATTCCTTAACGTGCTTGTGGAGCAGGCGGGTGCACCCATACCCGCTTACCCCATTCTGGTCATCACCGGCGCGCTACTGGATACCAGCGGTTATTCCGCATTCGCCCTGCTGGGCGTTGCCGTCTTCGGTGCGCTGCTGGCCGACATTGGGTGGTATCTGGCTGGCCGACGTTATGGCCGCAAGATGCTTACAACGCTCTGTCGTATTTCGCTCTCGCCCGATTCATGCGTCAGGCAAACTGAATCCATTTACTTGCGCTGGGGGCCACCGTCCTTAATGGTGGCCAAGTTCATACCGGGCTTTGCATCGATTGCCAGTGTGCTGGCAGGCGCCGTCGGAACGCCCAAAAGAAGTTTTCTGCTGTTTGACAGCATAGGCGCGGCAATATGGGCGGGGTCGGCCATTTACCTAGGGTCCCTGTTCAGCACGGCGGTCGACGAGCTGCTTGATGTCCTGATCAACCTGGGCCTGCTGGGCGTGCTGCTGCTGGGCATCGCGCTGGCGCTTTTCGTCGCCAACAAGTGGTGGCAGCGCAAACGCTTTATCAAATCTTTAAGTATGGAGCGCGTCAGCGTCTCCGAACTGCACGACATGCTGGAGTCAGGAAACCACCCCATCATTGTTGATGTGCGATCGTCGCTCGCGCAGAGGCAGGGACGGATTCCCGGCGCTATTTTCCTTACCGCCGGAGACATCGCACGTAGTGAGGTCCCAGCAGGCGAAGTCATCGTGTACTGCGATTGTCCCAATGACGCATCCGCGGCCGTCGTCGCAAAACAGCTGATGAAAAAGGGTTATGGCAGAGTCCGGCCGCTGGCCGGCGGCATGGCGGCTTGGGTGGATGCGGGACACTCGATCGAAGGCGGTACGGAGTCGCCACTGCAGGGCGACTTACCTCTTATTCAGCACTGAGGCGCCGGCACAGAGCCCAGCACGGCCTCGATCGCCATGCCGATGGACAACAGCTTTTGATCGCTGCCCACCAGCACATCCAGCTCTGCGCCGACGGGCATGCCACCGGCCGTCATGCCTACCGGTAGCGCCAGCCCCGGCAAGCCCGCTGCAGATGCAGCCGCAGCATTACGGGTGACTGTGCCGAAGGTGTCGACGGGCGGGCCGCCATTGATGGACAGCGTGGACGAGCCTTGCTCGAAGTCGATGGCAACCGATGCAACCGGTGTGGTCGGAAAGAACAGCGCGTCCAGCTTGTGAGCCTGGAAACAGTCTGCGTACAGCTTCTGCAACTGAGGCCTGTGCACTTGAATGGCCACTGTGTATGCGTCAGCAAAGGCATCATTCAAGATGGGCCCGTCGAACGTCGCCTTGACGTCAGGGCTGGCTATCTGCGCCGCTATGCTCTGCAGACTGATGCCCGTGGCGCCATAGGTGTGCAGGTATGCCGGTATATCCTGGATAGGCTCATGCAGGGCCACCGGAAACACGACCTGCGCGCCCAACTCAAGGACGTCCGGTATGTCGACCTCTACAAACGCCACACCGGCGGCAGACAGTTTGTCTTTGGCGGTCTGCATGGCGGCCGCTACCTCGTCTTCCAGACCTGCCCAGAAGGCAGCAGGGATGCCCAGACGCAAGCCTGTTAGGGCGGCGGGCGTCGGAACCGGTCCACCGCTTACCACCGCGTCCAGCAAGGCCACATCGGCAACCGTGCGGCCCATGGGGCCCACCGTATCCAGCGTATGCGCTATCGGCAATACCCCGTCGCCGGAGTAGCGGCGCTGTTCCGCCCCATTGCCCACTGACGGGCGCAAGCCGGCAATCCCATTGAATGCCGAAGGCACCCGGACCGAGCCACCGGTATCCGTACCCAGGCCGGCGGGAACAATGCGGGCGGCGATGGCCGCTCCGGTACCGCCCGACGACCCGCCCGCGATACGCGCAGGATCGTAGGGATTTCGGGCTACGCCCGCAAAGGACGAGAAATTGGTTGTGGTGATGCCAAAGGCCAGTTCGTGCAAGTTGGACTTGCCCAAAATGATGGCGCCTGCATCGACCAGGGATTGCACCACTGGGGCGTTAGCTGCTGGACGGAAATGCTGCAGCGCCGGCGTGCCGCCTGTCGTTGGCAGGCCGGCGGTGTTGATGTTGTCTTTGATGATGATGGGCAGGCCAGCCAAGGGCCCCAGTGCCTGTCCCGCCGCCCGTGCTGTGTCGACGCGGCGCGCCTGAGCCAACGCGCCCTCCCGGTCCAAGGCGATGATGCTGCCCAAGGAGGCCTGTTGTTCGGCGCGGTCCAGCAGTGTGGTCACGTAAGCTTCTGCGCTGAGCCGGCCGCTGGCGATGGCAGCGACCGCCTCGGAGGCGCTCAAAGCCAGTTGCTGTGTTGCGTCGATGGACGGGAGAATGGGGTTTTCCATTTGCTTGCCTCGAAGTAACCATGGCGCGGCAGGAGGGGCTCGAACCCCCGACCCCGGGCTTAGAAGGCCCGTGCTCTATCCAGCTGAGCTACTGCCGCTTGTGTGCACTGCAACGCCGCATTTTACCCCGTGGGCCCGATACCGAAAAAAGCCTGTAGCGTCGCCAGCTTACAGATTAAACAGCGGCATGGTGATTGCTGCTCGAGGCCGCTGCGCAACATGCTTACATTAGGTAGCGAGCGCGTACAAGACTGGTGCTACAGTTTCTTCCTTTGCCAATAACAATTCACTCAGCTTCATGATCAACGTCCGCCGCTATAACAATATATTCGCCCAGGCGACCATCGCAGCCCTTCTCGCCTTGCCCGGTGTAGCGATCTCCGGCATCACCTATTCCTTGCAGCAAACCCACGCGGTTGCAGGTGAGACCATCAACATACGCGCAGTGCTGTTCAACGACTCCGACACCTTGATGGATTGGACGCCGCCGCAAAACCTCGTTCTGCAGTGGCGAGGCCCGCAAGGCCAGGCAGTGCGCACTCTCGCGTATCTGGAACAGGCTCGGACGCCGCTGAATGTGCCGGTAAACAATTTTGTGAAACTGTCATGGAAAGCTGTGGTCCCCACCGGCATCACCGGGTTGCAGGCGCTTAACATCGAGGGCCAGCCCACCTTGTTGGCGCTGGATACCAGCCCGCTGGAAAACAGCTCGATAGCCGGGACCCGAGCCATCGGGCCTGTAGTTGATGCGGGTGCGGCCCAGGGCACAGGTTTAAGCGACCCCCCTCTTCCGGCCAACGTGGTTGCCGCAACAGGAGCGTCGGTAAGTTCTGGGCCAGCAATCAACTCCACCCAAAGTCTGAAGGCGCCGTCATCTGCGTTCGACAACTTCCGCAGCGCCATTTCGCCGTACGAGCCCATCTATTTCGACGTAGGCAACAAGGGCGGCCGCAATGCCCGCTACCAGGTCAGCTTCAAGTACCGGATCTTCACGCCCGACGACCCGATGAACCCGGACTTCTCCGACAACATTTATCTGGGCTACACCCAGACGGCGCTGTGGGATTTGCACTCCGAGTCGCACCCTTTCATCGACACTTCGTTCAAGCCCAGCCTGTTCTGGCGCAAGGACGCCTTGTGGCAGGCAGAACAGAAAGACTGGTTCATGGGGCTGCAGTCTGGTGTAGAGCATGAGTCCAACGGCAAGAGCGGCGACGATTCGCGCTCCTTGAATTTCGCCTACATACAGCCCGAGTTCAACTACCGCTTCGATGGCGGCAGCACACTGACCTTCGCTCCGCGCCTGAAGAGCTATTTCTCCATGCGCAACAACGCCGACTATCCCGACTATGCCGGGCATGTCGACTGGAAGCTGCGCTGGGCGCAGGACAACGGGCTGGTCCTGTCGGGCATGTATCGACAAGGCCACAAAGGCCGGCATACCGCACAGGTTGAAGCGGCCTGGCCCTTGCGCCGCACCTTCCTCAACATGAACGGCTACCTGCATGTGCAGTATTTTGAGGGCTATGGCGAGACCATATTGGGCTACAAGCAGAAAAGCGACCCTCAAGTGCGTCTGGGCATTTCCCTGGTGCCTTGAAAGCACCTACACTAGTCGGGACCATAGAACATCCTTCTACAGGAGACTGACCCGATGAACGCTCCCCTTGATCAGGCGGTGCTGTCGGCACTCGGCACGGTGACACTCGACGACAAGTACACCCTGGAGAAAGGCCGCGCCTACATGAGCGGCACTCAAGCCTTGGTACGGCTTCCCATGTTGCAGAAGGCGCGCGACCGGCGCGCCGGTCTGAACACCGCCGGCTTCATTTCCGGTTACCGCGGCTCGCCCCTAGGCGCGCTGGACCAGGCCCTCTGGAAAGCCAAGACGCACCTGGCGGACAACGACATCGTCTTTCAGCCGGGCCTGAACGAAGACCTGGCCGCGACCTCGGTCTGGGGCACGCAACAGGTCACGCTCTACCCCGACGCCACGCGCGACGGCGTCTTTGGCATGTGGTACGGCAAAGGACCGGGCGTGGACCGGTCCATGGACGTTTTCAAGCATGCAAACTCGGCGGGCACCTCGCCCCATGGCGGGGTGTTGCTGCTGGCCGGAGACGACCACGGCGCCAAATCGTCAACTGTCGCACACCAGTCCGAACATGACTTCCAGGCGGCCGGCATACCGGTGCTCTATCCCGCCAATGTGCAGGAATACCTGGATTACGGCCTGCATGGCTGGGCCATGAGCCGCTACTCGGGGCTGTGGGTCGCCATGAAATGCGTCACCGAGGTCGTCGAGTCTACGGCATCCGTCGACATCGATCCGGACCGGGCGCGCATCGTCATCCCGCAGGACTTCATCCTCCCACCCGATGGCCTGAGCATACGTTGGCCCGATCCTCCACTGGTGCAAGAGGCGCGGCTGATCGACTACAAGTGGTATGCAGCACTGGCCTATACGCGGGCAAACAAGCTTAACCGCATCGTCATCGATGCGCCCCAGCCACGCCTGGGCATCATGACTGCCGGCAAAGCTTATCTGGATACACGCCAGGCCCTGGCCGACCTGGGCCTGGACGAAGAGACCTGTGCACAAATAGGCATACGGCTGATGAAGGTCGGCTGCGTCTGGCCGCTTAACGCCCAAGATGCCCGCGAGTTCGCAACAGGCCTGGACGAAATCCTGGTGGTCGAAGAAAAACGCCAGATCCTCGAGTACGCACTGAAGGAAGAGCTATACAACTGGCGCGACGACGTACGCCCCAGGGTCTATGGCAAGTTCGACGAAAAAGACAATGCCGGCGGCGAGTGGTCGGTTCCGCGCGGCCAGTGGCTGCTGCCCGCGCGCGGGGAGCTCTCGCCGGCATTGATCGCCAAGGCCATCGCGCGGCGGCTCGAGCAATTCCAGTTGCCGGCGCAAGTGCGCGCCGGCATCGCCGCACGTATCGCCATCATCGATGCCAAAGAACGAGAGCTGAACACGCCCACGGTAACGACCGATCGCAAGCCCTGGTTTTGTTCCGGCTGTCCGCATAATACCTCCACCCGCGTGCCGGAAGGCTCGCGCGCCTTGGCGGGCATAGGCTGCCACTACATGAGCATCTGGATGGACCGCAACACGGCAACCTTCAGCCATATGGGCGGCGAAGGCGCAGCGTGGATAGGCCAAAAGTCCTTCACAACTGAAAAGCATGTTTTTGCCAATCTGGGCGACGGCACGTATTTCCATTCCGGCATCCTGGCAATCCGGGCCGCCATTGCGGCCAACGCCAACATTACCTACAAAATACTCTACAACGACGCCGTGGCCATGACAGGCGGACAGCCGGTGGACGGCATCCTGAAGGTCACCGATGTGATCGCCCAGGTGCATGCCGAAGGCGCCCGCAAGGTCGTCGTGGTTACCGACGAACCCGAAAAATACCAAGGCATGAAGCTGGTGGGCAACCCACCCGTGTATCACCGCGATGAACTCGATCGCGTACAGCGTGAACTGCGCGAAGTCGAAGGCACGACCGTCCTGGTCTACGATCAGACCTGTGCCACCGAGAAGCGCCGGCGCCGCAAGCGCGGCACCTACCCGGATCCGGCGCGACGCGTGTTCATCAACGATACGGTCTGTGAAGCCTGTGGCGATTGCTCGGTCAAATCCAACTGCCTGTCGGTCGAACCACTACAGACACCGCTGGGCGTCAAGCGCAAGATCAATCAGTCTTCCTGCAATAAGGATTTTTCCTGCGTCAACGGCTTCTGTCCCAGCTTCATTACAGCCGAAGGCGCACAGTTGCGCCGGCCCGACAAGCAAGCCGGAAAAGCCGCCTTGCCCGATGTGGCATTGCCCCAGCCCGAGCTTCCTGCCATTGCCGACACCTACGGTATTCTGGTTACCGGCATAGGCGGCACGGGCGTGGTTACCATCGGCGGCCTGCTCGGCATGGCGGCGCACCTGGAAGGCAAAGGCGTAACGGTGCTCGATATGGCCGGCCTGGCGCAGAAAGGCGGCGCAGTGTTAAGCCATGTGCAGATCGCCCATCAACCGGATGACATCCACGCCACGCGCGTCGCCACGGGTGAAGCGCAAGTCATTATTGGTTGCGACGCCATTGTTTCCACAGCCAGCGACGTCTTGTCACGGGCCCAGAATGGCCTGACGCGGGCTGCCATCAACACCGCACGCATCCCCACGGCCCAGTTCATCCACAACCCCAAATGGGAATTCCCCGCCGCCTCGTCCGAACGCTTGCTGTCCGACGCCATGGGCAGTTTGTGCCAGTTCCTGGACGCCAACGCCCTGGCGCTACATGTGCTGGGCGACGCCATCTATGCCAACCCTTTGCTGCTGGGCTTTGCCTGGCAACAAGGCTGGATCCCGCTATCCCATGACAGCCTGATGCGCGCTATTGAACTGAATGGCGTCATGATCGAGAACAACCGGATCGCATTCGAATGGGGCCGCGCGGCGGCACATCTGGGCGCGTCAGCCCTTATGCCTGCCGGCACGCCTGCGACTGCGCAACTTATCTCCATGCCGGAAACGCTCACTGCCACCCTCGAACGCAACCGTGTTTGGCTCACCGATTATCAGCACGCCAGGTATGCTCAGCGCTATCTGGACGCGGTGCAAGGCATACGCGAGAAGGAAACCGCCCTGACAGGCCGCGACCGCTTGCCCCTGACCCGCGCCGTAGCGGCCAACCTGGCCAAGCTGATGGCATACAAGGACGAGTACGAGGTCGCGCGCTTGTATGCCGACCCGGCTTTCACAGATAAGCTGCGTGCCCAGTTCGACGGCGAACCCGGCAAGGACTACCAGTTGCACTTTCACTTGGCGCCACCGCTGTTTTCGAAAAAGAACGACAAGGGCGAACTGATCAAACGCAAGTACGGCCCCTGGATCATGTCGGCCTTCAAGGTGCTCGCACGGTTTAAAGGGCTACGCGGCACGCCGCTGGATCTCTTCGGCAAGACCCACGAGCGCCGTCAGGAAAGGCAGCTTATCGCCGACTACTTTGACCTCATCGACGAATTCAAACGCAGCCTGACTCACCAGAACCTGGCCGCCGCCATCGAGCTTGCGAAGTTGCCGGACGATATCCGCGGCTTTGGCCACATCAAAGAGCGCAACATGCAAGCTGCCGCGCAGCGGCGAGATCAGTTGCTGGACAGCTATCGGCAAGCTGCGCCGCTGGACAAGGTGGCCTGAAAGCGGGGCCCTACAAGGCCAGATAGGCTTGCCGGATCTGCACGTTGTCTTGCAATGCGGCCATGGTCGAGGTGTGGCGAATCTGGCCCTTCTCGAGCACGTAGGCGCGGTCTGATACCCAGGCCGCAAAATGAATGTTTTGCTCGGACAGCAAGACGCTTGCGCCGCGCGCCTTCAGTGCCAAGATCATCTCGGCCATCTGTTCGATGATAAGTGGCGCAACACCTTCCGAGGGCTCGTCCAGCAGCAGCACGAAGGGATTGCCCATCAGGGTGCGCGCTACCGTCAGCATCTGCTGCTCGCCGCCGCTAAGCGTGCCGGCCTGCCGATGCTGCATGTCGGCCAGGTTGGGAAACAGCTCAAGCACCGCGTCCAGCGACCAGTTCAGCCCCGCGCCACCATCGGGCCAGACGCGTTCGGCCTGCCGTCCTGTCATCAGGTTTTCGCGTACTGTCAGCTCAGTGAAAACACGCCGATCTTCCGGCACGTAGCCCAGGCCCAGCCTGGCTATTTGATAAGGCTGCAGTCGGTCTATGGCATGCCCCATGAATTGCAGCCGGCCCACACGGGACGGCAGCAGGCCCATGATGGACTTCAGTGTGGTCGACTTGCCCGCCCCGTTGCGCCCCATCAAGGCCACGACTTCGCCGCGCCTGACTTCCAGGCCTATGTCATGCAAGATGTGTGCAGCGCCATACCAGGCATTAAGCCCATCCACGGCCAACAAGGGCGCGCCCTGAGGTTCCGTTACGGTGCTCATGGCAAGGTTTCCTTATTGGCATCCTGAAAACTGCGACCGGTGCCGAAATACACCTCCTGCACTTTGGGGTGACGGCGCACTTCCTCGACACTGCCCTGGGCTATCAACTGGCCCCGAGCCAGCACAATCACGCGGTCGGCGTAAGCAAACACGACGTCCATGCTGTGCTCGGTGAACAGCACAGCCATGTTGCGTTCCCGGACCAGTTTCTTTACCAGACCCACCAAGGCATTGCGCTCGGCAGGCGCCATGCCGGCAGTGGGTTCGTCCATCAGCAGCAAGCGCGGGCTTCCGGCCAGACTCATCGCCAATTCCACACGCTTCACATCGCCGTAGGCCAGTTCCTTGCAAGGTCGCGTGGCCTGCTCGCTCATGCCGACCTGTTGCAGCAGCGCCCTGGCCTCTTGCACATACAGGTCGCGGGCGGAGCGCCAGAACGAATAAACCTTTCTGCGATGCGCGATCAAGGCCGTTTGCACATTCTCAAGCACAGTCAGCGAGGGAAAGGTAGCGGCAATCTGGAAGCTGCGTCCGACCCCCAAACGGGCGATCTTGCGCGACGGCATGCCCAGCAGCTCTGTGCCCTGCAACTTCACGGAACCGCGGGTAGCGGGCAATTGCCCGCCGACCATATTGAAGGTGGTGGACTTGCCGGCTCCGTTCGGCCCGATCAGCGCCAGCAGCTCGCCCTCGTGCAGATCAAACCCGATATCATCAACCGCAGTATTGCCGCCGAACCGCTTGACCAGGCCACGTACTTCAAGGAGAGCCATGTTGCCTCCTGGTTGCCAGCAAACCACCCGCATATCCGGCAATGCCTTGCGGAAATGCCAACACGATCAACAAAATCACCGCGCCGAACAAGGCTCGCCAGTACTCTGTGATTCCCACGAAGTAGTCTTGCATCAGGGTAAAGGTGGCAGCCCCCACTACGGGTCCGAACAGCGTTTGTATGCCACCCAACAAAACCATGACCAGGCCATCAACCGACTTGCCCACCGTAATGACCTCCGGCGACGTACTGCCTTTGGAGAAAACGTAGAGCGCACCGGCCAGGCCGGCAAATGTTCCGGCCACGATGAAGGCGGTCCATTGAACGCCCTTCGTATGTACGCCAATGGCATCTGCTCGCAGGGCTGAGTCGCGCACGGCACGCAACACATAGCCAAATGGCGCGTAAGCCATGCGTCTGACGACAAGGATGGCCAGCACCACGATGGCCAAGGTGAAGTAGTAATACGCCGTGCCCGAAAGCCAGGCTTCGGGCCAGATACCGACAATGCCGTTTGAGCCGCCTGTAACGTCATCCCATTGGTAGACCACAGACCACACGATTTGCGCAAACGCCAGCGTCAACATGGCCAGGTACACGCCGGTCAGGCGTATGCAAAACCAGCCGAACACCAGCGCCGCGATAGCGGCAACCACAGGTGCGGCGATGAAGGAACCCATCATGCCCAAGCCCGCCGACTTGAACAGCATGGCGGCGGCATACGCGCCAATACCAAAGTAAGCCGCATGCCCAAAAGAGGGCATCCCGCCCAGGCCCATCATGAAGTGCAGGCTGACGGCAAACAGCATGGCGACCAACATATCTTGTGCCAGCACAGCCGCATAGGGAAACAGGCCGGACAGCAAGGGCAAGACGGCAAAAACGGCAATCAGCACCAAGGCAAATACGTGAAATGCCGTGGTGGGCGAGCGCAAGGGTGGATGCTGCTCGCCGCTGCCGCGCGCCATCGCCAGCGGCTTGCCGCAAAGTCCCCAGGGACGAAACACCAGCACGAGTGCCATGAAAATGAACTCAACGACCAGGGTCAACTTGGGAAAGGCGATGGTGATGCCGGCAAATTCAACGATACCCAGACCAATACACAGCGCCTTCAGTTGGGCAATGATCAGCGCTGCCAAGTAGGCGCCGGGTATCGAACCCATGCCGCCCACCACAACCACCACGAAGGCATCACCAATCAAGCTGAGGTCCAGCATCAGGCTGGCCGGCTGGCGGGGCAGTTGCAGGGCACCACCCAGCGCGGCCAAGCCAGCGCCCAGTGCGAAAACCCCGGTAAACAGCCAAGCCTGGTTTACGCCCAGCGCCCCCAGCATGTCGCGATCTTGTGTGGCGGCGCGTATCAGGGTGCCCCAGCGGCTGCGCGTCAGCATCAGCCACAACACCAGCAGGACCAGTGGCCCCAGCACCATCAGGACCAGGTCATACAGCGGCAGATAGCGGTCGAACAGCGGGACGGCGCCTTCCAGCCCCGGCGCCAACGGGCCGAGCAGATCGTCCGGGCCCCAAAGCCATAGTGCCATGTCATTGAAGACCAGCACCAGGGCGAAAGTGGCCAATAACTGGAACATCTCCGGCGCATGGTAAATGCGCCGCAACAGCAAGATCTCGATCAGCGCGCCCAGCGCCGCCACCAGCAGGGCGGCGGCCAGGATACTGCCCCAGAACCCCAATACACCGCCGCCCGTATATTGCACGATGGAATAGGCAATGTAGATGCCCAACATGTACAGCGACCCATGCGCAAAATTCACAATACGGGTGACGCCGAAAATCAGGGTCAGGCCGGCGGCCACCATGAACAGCGACGAGGCCTCCGCCAGGCCATTGAGGAACTGAACAATAAAACCGGTCAGGTTCATAATTTGACGGCGCCCTAAGGCGCCGTATTAGATATCAGTCGGCAGAGGCGGGACGCCATTGCCTGACCTGCTCGTCCGTCGGCTGGACGCTGGCGCCATCTGCGTAATGGAAATCCGTCATGATGCCCTTGCCATCCTTGATGGCCAGCTTGCCAACATAGGCACCCATGGTCGACTGGTGATCGATGGCGCGGTAGGTAATGGGACCAAAGGGGGTGTCCAGTTGCAAGCCCTTGAATGCCTGCACCAGCGGTTCAGTATCCGTCGTGCCCGCCTTGGCAATACCAGCCGCCAATGACAGTATGGTGTTGTAGCCAACGACCGTACCCAGGCGCGGATAGTCGTTGAAGCGCTCCTGGTAGGCCTTCAGGAAAGCATCGTGCTCGGGTGTGTCGATGGCATACCAGGGGTAGCCGGTAACCACCCAGCCCACCGGAGTCTCTTTACCCAAGGGGTCAAGATACTCCGGCTCGCCAGTCAATAGGCTGACCACAGACAGGTCTTCGAAGAAATTGCGCTGCGTGCCGGCGCGCACGAACTTGGCCAGATCAGTAGCGAACAACACGTTGAACATGGCGTCCGGCTTGGCGTCGGCCAGCGCCTGCACCACGTTGCCGGCGTCAATCTTGCCCAGCGGCGTGGCTTGCTCGGCCACGAACTCAACGTCCGGCTGCGCCTGCTTCAGCAGGGTCTTGAACGTGGCTACGGCTGACTGGCCATACTCGTAATTGGGATAGACGATCGCCCAACGCTTCTTGTTCATCTGGACAGCAGCGGGAATCAACATGGCGACCTGCATGTAGGTCGAGTTGCGCAGGCGGAAGGTGTAGTGGTTGCCCTCTTCCCACACGATTTTGTCCGTGAGGGGTTCGCTGGCCAGGAAGAACCGCTTCTGATGTTTGGCGAAGTCCGTGACAGCCAGGCCGATATGCGACAGGAAGGTGCCCGTCAGTACGTCGACCTTCTCGCGCGTGAGCAGCTCCTGAGCGGCTCGCACGGCATCGCCCGGGTTGGAGTTGTCGTCGGCAATAATCAGTTGCAGCTGCTTCCCGTTGACACCGCCCGCAGCGTTGATCTGCTCTACGGCCAGCTCCATGCCTTTCTTGTAGGGGCCGAGAAATGCAGGCTGGGTTTTGTAGCTGTTCAACTCACCGATTTTGATGACATCCTGCGCCAGCGTGCCGGTGTTCGAGAGCATCAGCGCAGCGGCGCTTAAGAGATACACAATAGACCTGGGGGAAAACATAAGAGAGTCCTGTACTGAGCAGAGCAGAAGAAAGAACGCAATAAATTGTACGCAATAACGGGCAGCACGAAAGGAATAAGCAATTACACTAGTGCGGTCCTGATTTTTACGCCCTACCCATGCGCGACTTGAGCCTTCTGTTTATTGTAGCCAGCCTGTGTTTGCTGACGCTTAGCCGATGCCTGCTGGCGGCATGGCAGTACCCCCGTGTGAAGCAGGCAGGGGGCATGGTGCCCATACTGCGTGGGGGCCTGCGCATCGACGCCAACCAGATCGCCATCATTGTCGGCATACCCCTGATGCTTGCGCCCTGGATCGGCCATTGGCCGATAGCCGTCGAGGTCACGGGCTGGTGGTTCCAGTTTGCGTGGTTCCTGCTGGTGCTGCTCGAGGTATCGACGCCTCAGTTTATCTACGAGTACGACACCCGACCCAATCGCCTGTACGTCGAGTATCTGAAGCACCCCCGCGAAGTCTTCGGCATGCTATGGAAAGGCTACAAGCTCATGATTGTGGCTGCCGTGTTGGGGCTTGGGGCCGCGCTCTGGGCGGGCGCCGTCTTGTTCGGACAAGGGCAGCCCGACACGCTGATGGTGTGGTGGCAACGCATCGCCTTCACCCTGATTGTCGCGGTACTGGTCTTTCTGGCCATACGAGGCACCCTGGGACATCGGCCCATCAATCCGTCCACGGTCGCCTACTGCGGCGACAGCATGCTGAACACCTTGCCGCTCAATTCCCTCTACAGCGTGGCCTACGCCATCTACAGCATGAAGAACGAGCGGTCCGCGGCCGATGTCTATGGTCACATGCCCGCCCAAGAGATGCACGATATCGTCAGGAAAGGCGCCAGGCTGCAACCCGGGCCGGACGACATACCCACGCTACATAGCCATGTGCCGACCTCCACGCGTGCCCGCCCGCTTAATGTCGTGATGATCGTGGAAGAAAGCCTGGGCGCCCAGTTCGTAGGAAACTTAGGCGGTGCCGCGCTGACCCCCTGCCTTGATGCCTTGGCCGCTACGGCATGGAACTTCACACGGGCCTATGCCACCGGCACCCGCTCCGTGCGTGGGCTGGAAGCCGTCGTCGCCGGCTTTCCGCCCACCATATCGGATGCGGCCTTGCGCTTGTCGGGCGCTCAAAGCAACTTCTTCACCCTGGCGCAGGTATTGAAGCAGCAGGGCTACCGCTCTCGTTTCATCTACGGCGGGGAAGCGCATTTCGACAACATGAAAAGCTTCTTTCTGGGCAATGGTTTCGATGAGCTTTACGACCTGCCCACATTCCGGAACCCCGCTTTCGTGGGCACCTGGGGTGCCAGCGATGAAGATATGTTCAACCAGTTGCACAGCTTGCTGGACGAAGCTGGCGATCAGCCCACCTTTACCCTGGCCTTTTCTGTCAGCAACCACTCGCCCTGGGAATATCCAGCGGGGCGTATCGACCCGGATGGCGATCCGGCCACAGTGGAAAACACCGTCCGATACGCCGACTGGGCCATTGGTCAGTTTTTCGATAGGGCGCGCAAGTCAGACTACTGGAAAGATACACTCTTCCTGGTCGTTGCCGACCATGATTCGCGCGTCGGCGGCGCGAGCCTGGTGCCTTTACGGCATTTCCACATACCGGCCTTGATCGTCGGCGCAGATGTCGTGCCGCGACGCGACGACAGGTTGATCAGCCAGATCGACCTGCCCACCACGCTGCTTTCCCTGATGGGGCTCGCCTGCGATCACCCCATGATAGGGCATGACCTGACGGGCGAAGGTGGCGGACGAGCGATGATGCAATACAGCGAAAACTATGGGTACTTGAAGAACGACGCCCTGGTGGTGCTTGAGCCGCACCGCGAGGCCACGCAATATCAGTACACCGCGCCGGCAAGCTATACGCCCATGGCGCTCGACCCGACGCTGGCCCGTGAGGCGCTGGCTCATGTCTTATGGCCCAACCATGTCTATCAGAACCAGGCTTATACCTTGCCGGAACTACGCACGCCCAGCACGATACAATACTGACAACCAACTGAAAGAGACATACTGATGGAGCTGCTGCTAGACCCGACGATGTGGGTCGGCTTGCTGACACTGGTCGTCCTGGAAATCGTCCTGGGCATCGACAACCTGATTTTCATCGCCATACTGGCAGACAAGCTCCCGCCCGCGCAGCGTGATCGCGCACGGGTCATTGGCCTGTCGCTTGCGCTCATCATGCGGCTGGGCTTGCTGTCCGTCATCTCGTGGCTGTTCCAACTGACGCAACCTCTGTTCTCGCTGGGGGCCATGGCCTTCTCGGGACGCGACCTGATCCTGATCGCAGGCGGGTTCTTTCTGGTGCTGAAAGCCACGATGGAAATGCACGAGCGCGTCGAGAGCAAAGTGGAAAAGGCCTCAGGCTCGCACATCTATGCCAGCTTCTGGGTAATTGTGACGCAGATCGTGGTGTTGGATGCCGTGTTCTCGCTGGATGCTGTGATTACCGCCGTCGGCATGGTGGATCACCTAGAAGTCATGATGGCCGCCGTCATCATTGCCATGGGTGTCATGCTGGTCGCTTCGCGCCCGCTGACCCGCTTCGTCAACGCGCATCCCACGGTCGTGATCCTGTGCCTGGGATTCCTGCTGATGATAGGCTTTGCGCTGATCGCCGAAGGGTTTGGCTTCAAAGTGCCCAAAGGCTACCTGTACGCGGCCATCGGTTTTTCCGTCGTCATCGAATCCCTTAACCAGCTTGCCCGCCGCAACCGGGCCAGCCGCCAGGCGCAGCGTCCAATGCGCGAACGCACGGCCGAGGGCATACTGCGCATGCTGGGCAAGCGGCAACACGATGAAGGCGAGCCCGCGGCTGACCCGGACGCCCAGATTGAAGAAGCACCCTTCGGTGCAGAAGAGCGCAACATGGTCAGCGGCGTACTGCGTCTGGCCGATCGCAATGTGCGCTCCATCATGACACCGCGCAATGATGTTACCTGGATCAACCTGGACGACGACGCGCAAACCTTGCGCAAGCAAGTCAGCCAATCACCCCATGGCTTCTTTCCCGTCTGCCGCGGTTCGCTGGACGACATTGTCGGTACCGCGCGTTCCAAGGACATCATCGCAGAACTGCTGCGGCAAGGGCGCCTGGACGAGCGCAAGCTGCGTCCCCCCATATTGGTACACGACACCATCGGCATCCTGGACCTGATGAATACGCTTAAGTCGGCGCGTGGACAACTCGTGCTGGTTATCGACGAGTTCGGGACAGTGGAAGGCCTGGTAACGCCGATCGACGTTTTTGAGGCCATCGCGGGCGACTTCCCCGATGAAGACGAGGCACCGGACATCATTGCCGACGGCAACGACCGCTGGATCGTTGATGGCGCTGCCGATCTGCACCAATTTGAACAAACGCTGGAGACCGAAGGCCTGACGGACGATACGGACGAATACAGCACGTTGGCCGGCTATATGCTGCGCCGGTTTGGACGCCTTCCCGAGGTCGGCGAGGCCCTGAGCTTCGAGCGGCCCGAGGCCAATTACCGATTCCAGGTCTTGCAATTGAAAGGCCGGCGCATCGCCAAGGTTCTGGTGCAACGGACCTTACCCGATGGACCACTGGAAGCGCCAGACGCAGCATAAGACTTTGTGCTATATTAGCTGGCTTGGCAGTAATTCGGGGCGTAGCGCAGCCTGGTAGCGCATCTGGTTTGGGACCAGAGGGTCGAAGGTTCGAATCCTTTCGCCCCGACCAATACATCAAGGGCTTACAAGACTATGTCTTGTAAGCCCTTGTCTTATTGGGGCTGGATAAGCAGCTCGAAAGTAACCAGCACCGCGTTGGCGCCACGCTGCAAGCGCCCCTGGGCAATAGGGCCGGTATGGTCGACCAGATGGATGTCGATATCGGCACGCAACTGACCGTCGTTACCTTGCGAGACAACACCGCGCTCTATGAAGACCTCGGTCACAAACGGGTCCACCCGGCGGCCATCATCAAAAACCGCCCCCACCAAGCTGCCCACGCCCCCGCGTAATACGGCCTCGCGTATCCCGCGACGCGCGCAGATTTCTTCGATGGCTGTGCACAGGTCTTCGTTAGGGGCGATACGGACCGCCAATGCCGGCATTGCTTGCGCGGCCGCAGGCAATGCGCCGGATTGCACCGGCTGAAACAAGGAAAAATTGGTCTCGGCATCGGGCAGCACGGCAAAGTCGGCACCCCGCATCAGCCACGCCGATGCCTCAACGCTGGCACTGATGAGGGCGTCATTGGGCAAGACATGCCCGCAACCCTGCCTGCCATCGGCCTCATTCCATAATGCATGGCAATGCAGCCAGGGCGCGTCGCCCCGCCGCCCAAACGTGATGCAGCCACCGGCCAGCGTGGCCTCACCCTCGGGATCGTGACGGCCGCTGAAATACACCGCATGGTCGGGCGATGAAGACAAGGCCGGCATCACAAAGGAAAAAGGATGGAAGGCGCCCCGATGCAAAGTCAAGACGGCGCTGCATGCTTCATGATCGCCCAGCGCATCGGCCAGCGCGTCCAGCAGGCTGCGTCCTGCCGGCAAACGCAGCGACACAGCCTCGATGCCCACATCAACGACAGTGCTGCGCTGCTGCGCAAGCGGGCCGGGATGCTTAATGTGCCGCACGACGCGCTCCGTCTTTGCTGGCTGCGGCCGGCGCAGCAGACGCAAGCACCACGCCGCGCCGCTCGAGCTCGTCCTTTACCAGCCTTTTCGGTACCTTTCCGTAAGCCGATTTAGGCAGCGCATCCCAAAACACCACTTTGCGGGGCAGCTTGTATTTGGCGATGCGTTCGGCCATCCAGGCCAGCAACTCGGCTTCCGACACCTGGTGTCCGGCATAACAAACGCAGACGGCTATCCCGACCTCGCCCCATTTGGGGTCCGGTACACCGACGATCGCCACCTCGGAAATAGCTTGGTGGGTCAGTATCTTTTCTTCGATCTCGCGAGGATAGATATTGGAGCCGCCCGAAATATACATATCGGAAGCCCGCCCGGTAATGTACAGATAGCCTTCGGCATCCCGGTAGCCCAGGTCGCCGGTACGGAACCAGCCATTGCGAAAGGCCTGGGCATTGGCGTCGGGATTGTTGTAATACCCGGCAAAAACGGCAGGGCCGATCACGCAAAGCTCGCCGGTCTGGCCATTGCCCAGCTCGTTGCCCTCGTCGTCTTGCACCGATACCTGCATGCCCGTGCGTTCGTAGCCACAGGTGCCCGGGCGCCCGTCTGCTTCGTGCTCATGGGCAGGCAGCACCGTGATATTACCGGTGACTTCGCCCAGGCCGTAATACTGCACCAGCACCTTGCCCAGGCAGGCCAAGGCCCGCTTCTGGTCTTCAGCATACATGGGAGCTCCTGCGTAGATCACATAGCGCAAACTGGAGTGATCGCGCTGCTGTGCCGCCGGGTGCTCGACCATGAGCTTCAATACGGTGGGCACGGTAAACATATTGCTTAGTCGGTGCCGTTCGATCAGTTCGAACGCCTCGTCCACATCGAACCTTTCGGTGGACAACAACACGGTCTGCCCGCCCCTGGCGATCATGTTCAACTGATGCACCCCCGCGCCATGCGACAAGGGGGCCACCACCAAGGAGCCATCCCTCTCGGTGCTGCCTGGCAGTAAATCGCACAAGTGATTGGTAATCACAAAAGCCATTTGTCCGTGAGTGAGCACAGCGGCCTTGGGTCGGCCTGTCGTACCCGACGTGAAGAACAGCCAGCAGGCGGCGTCGGACTCGACCGGAGCGTCTTCCATGTGTGTGCCGAGCCGCTCTTGCAGTAGATCCGCCAGCAAGGGGTAGTCGGCAGCGGCCGCTTGCTCGCCCACCAGCCACAGGATGTCCGTATCTGGCCGGGCAGCCTTCACCGCAGCGGCGTGTTCCGGGAAGTCGGTCTGGCACAACAGCACACGCGGCTGTGCAACGTCAGCCATGTAGACGATCTCGTCGGGCATGATCCGGAAGTTGGTGGGCACCCACACGGCACCCAACCTGAAGCAAGCCAGCATGGACTCGAGCATCTCGTTGCTGTTCTTGCTATGCACCAGTACGGCCGACTTTGGTGCCACCCCTTTTGCCGCCAGCACCGATGCAAGCGCCGAGACGCGAGCATCAAGCTCGGTCCAGCTCCAGGTTTGCTCGCGCCAGACGAGAGCAGGCCGGTTGGGCAAGCGACGCGCATTCTGTGTCAGCCAATATGCCAGGTTCATCACCCGACGCGACACCGGGCTTTGCTCGATTACGCTCACCTGACCCGCTCCAGAATGGAAACGTAGTTGGCCACCGCCGCGCCGCCCATGTTGAACACCCCTGCCAGGGAGGCGCCCGGCACCTGCATGTCGCCGGCCTCTTGCATCAGCTGCATGGCAGCCATGACATGCATGGAAATGCCGGTGGCGCCCAATGGGTGCCCCTTGGCTTTCAGCCCGCCTGACACGTTCACAGGCAGCCGCCCGTCTTTGGCGGTAATGCCTTCGCGTATGGCCTTCCAGCCTTCCCCCGGCTTGGCCAGGCCCATGGCTTCGTACTCGATCATTTCGGCAATGGTGAAGCAGTCGTGCGTTTCGACCAGGCTAAGATCGTGCAAGCTCGCCCCGGCGTCTGACAGCGCTTGCTGCCATGCACGGCGAGCGCCCTCGAATGCGATCGGATCGCGTCGCGACAACGGCATGATGTCATTAACATGACTGCGTGCCCGAAAGCGTATGGCACGCGCCAGGCCGGCCGCGGTCTCTTCGTCGGTCACCACCAAAGCCGCAGCGCCGTCCGAGACCATAGAGCAATCGGTACGACGCAGTGGTCCAACGACGATAGGATTCTTGTCAGACACGGTATTGCAGAAATCGAAACCGACATCTTTGCGCACATGCGCGTAGGGGTTGGCCATGCCGTTTTGATGGTTCTTGGCTGCAATCATGGCCATCTCGGCGCTGTGATCGCCGTAGCGTTCGAAATAGGCTTGCGCAATCTGCGCGAAAATCCCCGCAAAACCGGCGGGGTTCTCTTCTTCCTTTCGATAGCAGCCACTGAGGAGCACTTCGCCCACTTCGCGCGCAGGTATTGCCGTCATCTTTTCGGCGCCTATTGCCAAAGCGACACGCCCGCGCCCGCTTTCGATGAAGTCCATGGCGCGATACAGGGCGGCGGTGCCAGTGGCGCACGCGTTTTCAACGTGGACGGCAGGGGTGAAACGCAAGGCCGGTTCGCCCAGCGCCACCAAGGCGCCTTCGAACCCTTGAGGCGTCAGCCCGTTGTTGTAGACCCCCACCGTTATCATGTCGACGTCTTGCGGACCGAGCTGGGCGTGGTCCAGGGCGCCACGCGATACGCGGGCGATAAGGCTCTCGATATCGGGGTCGTCCAGCTTGCCAAATGGGGTATGGGCCCAGCCGACTATCACTGCGCGCTTGTGCATTACTTTGTATCTCCAGGCTGGCGCCCCTGACGGGCGTCTTTTATCCATTGATCTACCATGACCCGCAACTCGCGGCGTATAACCTTGCCGGTTGTGGTCATGGGCAATTCTTCCACGAAGAAGACTTCGCGTGGGTACTCGTGAGCCGCCAGTCGCTGCTTCACATGCTCCTGGATCTCGAGCTTGAGCGCATCGCTTCCTGTTCGGCCGTCCTGCAATACCACAATGGCAGCGACGATTTCGGTGCGCTGGGCATCCGGCGCGCCCACGACCGCAACCATTTTCACAGCCGGGTGCTGCAATATGCTGTCTTCGATTTCTCCGGGGCCTATGCGATACCCGGCCGAGGTGATGACGTCGTCGTTGCGACCGACAAAGTGCACATAGCCCTGTTCGTCCATACTGCCGGTATCGCCGGTAAGCAGCCATTCGCCCACATACTTATCTCGCGTGGCCTTGTCGTTGTTCCAATACTGCAGGAACATCACCGGATCGGGGCTGCGCACGGCAATATTGCCCGTTCGGCCTGCTGCCATCGCCTTGCCGGTGTCGTCGACAATGGCCACATGGTGTCCGGGCACGGGTCGACCGATGGCGCCCGGCATGGCGGGAAACACCTCGGCGCAAGAGGACACCGTCATGTTGCATTCGGTTTGGCCGTAGAACTCATTAATGGTCAGACCGAAGCTGCGCTGACCCCAATCGAGCAGCTCGGCGCCCAGCGATTCGCCACCGCTGGCCACGGAACGCAATCGATAGTTCCAGCGCTTTTGCGGATCGGGTACGGTGCGCATCATCTTCAGGGCCGTCGGCGGCAAAAACGTATTGCGTATCTGGAAATCCTGCAAAAACTGAAAGGCGGCTTCGGGCGTGAACTTCTGGAATCGATGCGCAACGACCGCGACGCCATGATGCCAGGCCGGCAGCAGCACATCGAACAAGCCGCCTATCCAGGCCCAGTCCGCAGGCGTCCACATGCGGTCATCGTCCTGGGGGAACAAGTTGTGGGAGATCTCAACGCCCGGCAAATGTCCCAGCAACACACGCTGCGCATGCAGGGCACCTTTGGGTTGGCCAGTCGTGCCCGAGGTATAAATAATGACGGCCGGGTCGTCGGCAGCCGTGTCGAAAGGAACGAAGTCCGTGCTGTGATGGCGCATATCGCGATGCAGGTCCGCAGCGCCATGCTGCTCGCCGTCTATGCAGTACACCGACTGCAATGCCGGCAAGGAATCGCGGATCCCGGCAATTTTTGCGGCTCCTTCGGCATTGGTAATAACCAGCCTTGCCCCGCTGTCTTGCAGGCGAAAGCGCAAGGCCTCAGCGCCGAACAAGGTAAATAACGGAATAGCAATACAGCCTGCCTTGTAGGCCGCAATATGTGCAATGGCCGTCTCGGGGGCCTGGGGCAGGAGTATGCCTATACGCTCGCCAGGCTCCAGCCCGATAGCGCGGAACAGGTTGGCCACCTGGTTGGATGACTGATGAATCTGGCCGAAGCTATAGTGTTGCACCCCGCCATCCTGACCCACATGAATCAGCGCCAGCCGATCAGTATCTTGCTCTGCCCACTTGGCACAAGCGTCCACGCCGATGTTGTAGCGCAGCGGTATGTTCCAGTTGAAACGGCTGTTGATATCTTCATAACTGCTCGGCGACTGTGGCAACATGGACTGAACCTCGATCATCGGTCGTGTGGTGTCGATATAGTAACGCCGGCGCAAAGGCCCCCGCCGTGCCAATTCAACGGGAAAACCCTGATCAATTTTCTCCGCAATCCGTCAACAGGGTCTCTATACTCGTTTCACATTGAAATTGCTATGAGGTCCCGCATGCTACAGACACTGGATTTCCTGAAAAAGATGGCCGACCCCTATGGCGAGGCCATAGCTCTGGACGACGTCGACAGCGAAATCAGCCATAACGAACTGACCACCGCCGTGAATGCGCTTGCCGTCGCACTGCAAGCCAATGATCCGACCCCAGGGTCGCGTGTCATCCTGTGTGCCGAGAATTGCCCCGAGTACCTGGTCAGCGTCATGGCCATCCTGGCGGCCGGGAAGATCCTGGTGCCGTTGGGCGTGCGAGGCAGTCCGCAGGAGATGTTCGACATCCTTAATGCCACCTACCCCACCTCGGTCATTGTTGATGATGCCGGCAGCGAGGTTATCCCCTGCCATGACGACATGAAGATAAATTTCAACCAGTTCCCCGGCTTGGTACTTACCTACCGTGGGCAAGAGCCGCTGCGCTTCGGCCCGGAACAGGCCCCGGCGGACACCACTCTATAATACGCACGCTTTTTTTTCGTGCGCCACCATCTTTTGCACGCACACACTAACCTTATCAACGGAGCGGACCATGTCCCCAAACACACTAGATGACCTCGGTAAACTCGTTTTAAGACTTTCCCTGGGCGTGTTCTTGTTAATGCACGGTCTGTCCAAACTGATGAATGGCATCTCCGGCATAGAAGGCATGGTCGTTGCCGCCGGCATGCCTGCCTTCTTTGCCTGGGCGGTTTATTTGGGCGAAGTCGTGGCGCCCATATTGATCATCCTGGGCATCTATACCCGACTGGGTGGCTGGCTGGTGGTTGCCAATATGGTGGTGGCAATTGCCCTGGCGCATAGCAGCCAGATTTTCCAACTGGCCAGTTCAGGCGCATGGCAACTGGAACACCAAGGTTTGCTGCTGTTTGGTGGCTTGGCCATCGCGCTACTGGGTGCCGGCCGATACGCCATAGGCGCGCGCGGCGGCCGTTGGAACTAAACCGGGTTGGCGCGGGCTTGCTGCCCGCGCGCCACTACGGTGCCATGGCCTTCAGGAACTCGCTGGGCGTCATGTGCAGGTTCCGGCGGAACATGGCCGTAAAGGCGCTTTGCGTCTGGTAGCCCAGATCGAGCGCAATACTCAGCACCTGGCGGCCTTCGGCCAGCCATTCAAGGGCGGTCAGCAGCTTTGCCTGCTGGCGCCATTGCACGAACGACATACCCAGTTCGCTCATGAACAGGCGATGGAGCGTACGCTGGTCGTAGCCGAGATCTTTTGCCCACTCGTGCAGGGTTTTCATGTCGTCCAGATGCTCCTGGATATGCGTGCAAATGGTTGCCAGGCGATGATCACGCGGCGTGGGTAAGTGCAGCGGCAGGCCGCAGTCCTGGCTGACTTCTTCCAGCAACAGATCCATTAGCAGACGGGTGCGGCGGCTGCGGGCATCGCTTGGGCTTGACGTGGCAACCGCTGCGATAAGCTCGCGAAACAACGGTGTAACCGGCAGCAGGCAACTGCGCGTGGGCAAGCCATGCGAATACTCGGGGTTGACAAAAACAGAACGCAGCTGGACCTTACCCAGCATACGGACGCGGTGTCTTACCTTGGGTGCCAGCCACAAGGCGCGCGTGGGCGGGACTACCCAATGGCCGTCTGTACTGGCAATAACCATGACGCCGCTGAGCGCAAACTTAAGTTGGCCCATGTCGTGCATATGGTCGGACAGAATGGTGGAATCAGCGAAATCACGGCTTAGGCTTCCGCCCAGCACGCCGGTGCGCTCCAGCACGCCGCTGTTTGATAGCGACTCCATGACGAATCGACCTCCCCCTAAACCACAATGGCCGTACAACACATAATGATCAAGATGACCGCGCGATCCGCTACGGTGTTTCATGCCTTGATTCTAGTCAGAGCAAAAGTTATATCCATGAAGGAAAACCCCAGTAGCAAGTTTTGACGAACGCCTGCCCCACACAGGCGTACGTCTCTTGCTTTTTTATGGCGCCATCACGGTGGTCAGTACACACCCGTAAACTGCTTCAGCACGTCGGGGTTTTCCAGCGTGGAGACGTCCTGGGTGACCTCGTTGCCCTCGGCTACCACACGCAACAAACGGCGCATGATCTTGCCTGATCGAGTCTTGGGCAAGTTGTTGCCAAAGCGGATGTCGCGCGGTTTTGCTATGGGACCAACCTGGTTGGCAACCCAATCGCGCAACTGCGCTGCGATGGCTTCGGCCTTGTCGCCTTCGGGAACCGGATCTTTAAGCATGATGAAAGCCACGATGGCCTCGCCCGTTGTCGCGTCGGGACGACCGACGACGGCTGCCTCGGCAACCAGATCGTGTGCCACCAATGCCGATTCGATTTCGGTGCCACCCAGACGGTGACCCGATATGCTGAGCACATCGTCCGTACGGCCCAGTATCCAGTAATAACCGTCAGCATCGCGCTGGGCGTTGTCGCCCGCCAGGTAATAGCCTTTGAGTTCTGGCGGGAAGTAGCCGGACTTGAACCGTTCTTCGTCGCCCCAGACTGCGCGTATCATGGCCGGCCATGGCTTCTTGATGACCAGGAAGCCGCCGCGTCCTTCAGCGACCTCGTTGCCCAGCTCGTCGACCACACCCGTGCTGATACCCGGCAGTGGCAAGGTGCAGGAACCCGGCTTGAGCGGCGTGGCTCCTGGTAGCGGAGCCAGGATGTGCCCGCCCGTTTCCGTCTGCCACCAGGTGTCCACGATGGGACACTTGCCGTTACCCACGTTGTTGTAATACCAGATCCAGGCTTCCGGGTTGATCGGTTCGCCGACAGATCCCAACAAGCGCAGGCTGGAAAGATCGTAGCGCTGGGGGTGAGTGGCCGGGTCGGCTTGCGCCGCCTTGATGAGCGAACGGATGGCGGTGGGCGCTGTGTAGAAAATGCTGACCTTGTGCCGCTGGATCATGTCCCAGAAGCGTCCCGCGTTCGGGTAGGTGGGAACACCTTCGAAGACAATCTGCGTCAGTCCGGCGGCGAGCGTGCCGTAGGCGATGTAGGAATGACCGGTTACCCAGCCTACGTCTGCGGTGCACCAGAACACATCGTCCGGACGGGTGTCGAACACCCATTCCGTGGTGAGCTTGGCCCACAGCAGATAGCCCGCTGACGAGTGCTGCACGCCCTTAGGTTTACCCGTGGAGCCCGACGTATAAAGTACGAACAGAGGATGCTCGGCGGACACCGTAACGGCCTCGCAGACATCCGGCTGCCCTGCTTCGATGTCGTGCAGCCAGACGTCGCGCTCGTTGTTCCAGGCCACCTGCGTGCCGGCGCGGCGATACACCACCACTTTACGGACGATGTCGCCACCCTCGTCGGCCAGGGCTTCATCGACCGCGGACTTGAGCGGAATAGCCCGTCCGCCCCGCATCTGGGCATCGGCCGTTACAAGCAGCGTGGCGCCCACGTCGACGACCCGCTGATGCAAGCTTTTTGCCGAGAATCCGCCAAAAACAACAGAGTGCGTAATGCCCAGTCGGGCGCAGGCCTGCATGGTGGCGATGGCTTCGATGGACATCGGCAGATAGATGATGGCCCTGTCTGCCTTCGTATAACCCAAGGCCTTGAAACCATTGGCGATACGGCAGACGCGGGCATGCAACTGCCGATAGGTCGCTTTCTCGACCTTGCCGTCGTCGGCTTCGAAGATGATGGCGGTCTTATCGGCATTGCCGTTTTCCAGGTGGACGTCCAGGCAGTTCTCGGAGACGTTCAGTTCGCCATCCTCGAACCAGGTATAGAACGGCGCATTGGACTCATCGAGAACTTTGGTAAATGGCTTGCGCCACTTCAGGTGTTCCTGGGCATGGCGAGCCCAGAAACCATCGTGGTCGCGCTCTGCCTCATCGCAAAGAGCCTTGTAACTTTCCATACCCGAAACCGTGGCGCCCGCGACAATTTTGCGCGCAGGAGGAAACACACGGCTTTCAATAAGAATGGAATCTATGGTGGACGACATAACTAGTACTCCTAACTTCTACAAGAACATGGACATCACGCTGCTGCCCCGAGATACCGATTAGTGATCTCGGGCTTCTGCTGCAGCTCTTCCGAGGTGCCTGAGAAGACCACCTGCCCGGTATTGAGCAGATAGCAGCGGCTGGCCATAGACAACGCGGCCTTCACGTTCTGCTCGACGACGACGATGGTGCGACCTTGGCGCGCGAGCTCTTGGCATACGCCCATGAGGTCGCGCACGATCAGAGGCGCCAGCCCTTCAAAGGGCTCATCGAGCAAAATCAGTTTGGCATCGCGGATCATGGCGCGGGCAATGGCGACCATCTGCTGCTCGCCTCCTGATAGCTCGCGCCCCTTATTGGTACGCCGCTCGTCAAGACGCGGGAAGGTACGGTAGATCTCTTCGTAGCTCAGTGGCGCCTTGGCCGTCATGGCGGCCAACTGGAGATTCTCGTGAACCGTAATGCCACCTATGATGCGTCGCTCTTCGGGGACCAATTGCAGCCCCAGCCGCGCAATCTCGTGCGCAGGCATTTTTTCGATGGGCGTACCGTTAAAGCTTATGGTGCCGGACTTGGGGGTCAAGGCCCCCGCCAGCGTCTTCAATAATGTGGACTTGCCCGCGCCGTTGCGCCCCAGCAGCGCAACGACCTCGTTCTCGTTGATTTCGAGCGAAACATCGAAAAGGATATGGGAATCGCCGTAATAGGTATTGAGACCTTCTGCTTTAAGCAAACTCATGATTCTTCTACGCCTCCCAGGTAAGCGTCCTGCACTGCCTTGCTGGCCTTGATTTCGTCAGGCGTGCCTTCGGCGAGGAAATTGCCGTCGTACAAGACGGTGATCTTGTCGGCCAGTTCGAACATGGCGTCCATGTCGTGCTCTACGATCAGCACGGTGCGGCCGCGGCGTATGCTCTTGAGCAAGGCGATGGCATGCACGCGCTCTTCGGGGCTCATGCCTGCCAATGGTTCGTCCAGCAGCAGGACATTGGCGCCAGTAGCCAGTGCCAAGCCAATTTCGACCCGACGCTTTTCACCGTATGAGAGCTCGTGTACAGGGGTATCTGCCCTATGGGAAAGCTCGACCAGCGCCATGGCGGCCTCGACTTGCTCGGCGCAGCCCTTGACCCTGTGCAGACTGACCAAAGCGTCGAAGCGGAATGAACCACGCTTTTGCCCCAGCACGGACATCAGGATGTTCTGGCGCACAGTGAGCGCATCGAAAAGCTCGTTGACCTGATAGCTTTTGCTCATGCCCATCTGACAAACCTGCGTCACGCCTATGCCGGTGATCTTGTCGCCGCGCAGATAGACTTCGCCCAGGGTCGGCTCGATCTCGCCAGCCAGCATCTTGAAGAACGTGGACTTGCCGGCGCCGTTAGGACCGATCAGGCCGCGCAGTTCGCCTTCTTCGACAGCAATCGACACGCCCTTGACTGCCTTGAGGCCGCCGTAGTGCTTGGCGATGTTGTCGGCACGCAATACGGGCGTACCCTTGGCGACGTGGGGCGATTCGCGCATGACCAGTTGGGGTGCGGGCCTGTTGGATGCCGCTCCCGTTCCGGCCTTGGCCGGATTGTTGTCCATGGCACGATTGAGACGATTTGTCATGCGCTTGTCACGCCAGGCGATGAACTCACCGCAGATACCACGCCGGAACACGGTAACCAGGATAACGAAGATCACGCCGAGGATCAGTCGCCAGTAGGGACCGACCGAATCAACAAACTGCAGGACTTCGAACAGATACAGCCAGATCAGTGCACCCAATAGTGGCCCGAACAACGTACCGGCCCCACCCATGACGGTCTGGATGACCAGCTCGGCCGACGTATGCAGGTTGAAGGCATCGGGTGGCATATAGCCCTGGAACAGACCCAGCAAGCCGCCTGCAACACCGCCATAAGCCGCAGCAACCACGAATACAGCCAGTTTGTAGCGCTGGATCTTGTGGCCCACAGCCATGGCACGGACGGGGTTGCCCCGGATGGCCGTAAGGATGACACCGAAGGGTGAAAGCGAGATGCGGCGGGCAATGACAAAGCCCAGGAAGAACATGACGGCCAGGAAGGTATACATCGGCCAGCCCGGCTGAATAACCAGGTGATAGAAGCCGAAGTCGATGGACGGCTCGGGTATGCCCGGAATGCCGTTCTCGCCACCTGTCCAGTCTCGTAAGGGACCGAACTCGAGGAAGTAAATCATCTCGGCAAACGCCAAGGTGCTCATGGCAAAGTAGATGCCACTGCGACGCAGGGTGAGATAGCCGATGATCAGGCCCAGCAACGACGCGACGATCATGCCTGCCGCCAAAGCGAGCAGCATGTTGGGGATGATCCCCGTCGTCAGAAGATAGGCCGTAACGAAACTGCCGGTTCCATAAAAGGCCGCCTGACCGAAAGACAGCAGGCCGGCATAGCCGAAGAGCAGGTCAAACCCAAGGCCGAACAGGCCCCAGATAAGCACCCGACCCAACAAGTCGGGGCCTGCGCCGATCAGGGGGGCCAGGAACGGTGCCATGCAAAGCACGATACCGGTAATGACCTCTACCCCATAGCGGCGACGCATGGCGCCGGGTGGCAGGGCGCTGGCGCCCTGGCTAGATGCGTGCGGAGCTGCTCCGCTCTCGATCGCAACAGAATTATCAGACTGGCTCATGCTCTGCCCTCCACACCCAACAGACCTTGTGGTCGCAAAATAAGTACCAGCGCCATGGCTGCAAACAGCATGACGTCGGAATAAACCGGATTGAACAGCGAAGTCAGGCTAAGTATCTGGCCCGCAATCAATCCACCAAGTATTGCCCCCGGGAAGGAACCGACACCGCCCAGCACCACGACAACAAAGGACTGAATCAGGACACGGAAACCCATGTCGGGCACGATCGAGACGATAGGCCCGTAGATGACACCCGCGAAGCCGGCTGCCGCCGCGCCCACACCGAATACCACCAGGAAGGCCCGCTGGATGTTGATCCCCAGCAGTCTTGTCATGAGCGCGTCTTCGATGCCCGATCGTATGATCAGGCCCAGACGCGTGCGGTACAGCACCAGCCAGCAAAGGAACAAGGCTGCTGCGGCAATGCCCAGGATCTGGATGCGATACAGGGGGTAGACGACAAACCCCATATCGACAACGCCTTCGCCCCAGGTCGGGATGGGTACACGTTGTCCGACCCCACCGAATATTGCCCGAACGATTTCGACAATAACGATACTGACACCGAAGGTGACAAGTATCTGGTCTTCGACCGGGCGGTTATAGAAACGTTTGATCAATCCACGTTCCATGATCAAGCCCACGAGCATGGCGGCCACTGCACCGCCGATAATGCTGATGGTGAATGAATCGGTAACCGTGAAGATTGAAAAACCGGCATAGGCGCCCACTACGAACAGCGCGCCGTGCGCGAAATTGATCACGCCAAGCGTGCCGTAGATAATGGTCAGGCCAGCCGCTATGAGGGAGAGCAGCACCCCCAGCGCGAGACCATTGAAAACTTGTGACATGAATAGGCCCAGGCTAGGCATACTAGTCCCCCTCTTTTCTTATAGAAACAAGCGATATACGAAAGGTTTACGCAGCAGGCGCCATCTTGCAGCCGGCATAGCCAATCGGCGGCAGTGTGTCAACGCCGCTTGCAATCGCAACGATGTCCACGAGATCGTCCTTGTTTTTGATCTCGGATGGCTTCTTGCCGCGTACCACTGCGAAGTCGGCTGCGCCGTCGTGATCTTCTGCGCGGAAGTAGACCTCGCCACCCATGGTGTAAGGACGCTTGTGGTTGATCCCGTCTTCGAGGGCTTCCACCACTGCTGCCGGATAGAAGGTGCCTGCACGTTCGATCGCATCAGCCCAAAGCACCATGGTCATGTAGGCATTGTGCTCGGGGTCGCGAGGCTTGGCACCAAACTTGGCTTCATAGGCTTCTACGAAGTCCTTGGCGATTTCGTTTTTCTCCATTTGGGTCCACCAGAACACCATGGTGCCGTGCACACCTTCCATGATTTCCGGGCCGACTTCTTCAAGCATGTAGGCGGGCATGTAGGGCACGCACATCTTCATGTTCTTGAGTACGCCGAACTGGTGAGCCTGCTTGGCCGAGTTGACCGCGTCTGCACCGTAATCCAGGTTGATCAGGATGTCGGCACCGCTGTTGGCGACGTTGAGCAGATAGGCACTGTAGTCGGTGGCGCCCAGTGGGTGAATCTGCGGGTTGTCGATGGTGGTCCAGCCCTGCGCTTCGGTGAACTCGCGCATGTGGTCATGAATGGAGTGGCCATAGTTGTAGTCAGGAACCAGGTAGATGGCCTTCATGTTTTTGCCATAGGCTTCAGCCAGCACGGGCGCGATGGCCTTGGATGCCGTGTAGGCGTGATGGCAAAGGCGGAAGCCATAGCGACGGCAGTCTTTCCCGGTGGTGTCGCTGGAGCCGCTGATGACGGGGAAGTAAAGCGTCTTGGCGCGCTCGCAGGTGTTTTGCAAGGCGATGGCTACCGAGCTGCTGACGCTGCCGGAGATCATCATGGCCTTGTCCTGGCGGATGAAACGCGTTGCGGCTTGCACGGCGCTGTTGGGCTTGGTTTCGGCGTCGCCGATGGCGAGCACAATTTTCTTGCCCAGAATGCCTGTTTTGGTCAGCGGCGATATCTTCTTGATGCGTGGATCGCCATTGTTGATCATCTCTGCCGCCAATTCGAAGCCGCGCTTCTGTCCTGCGCCTTCAGCCGAGTAGGGGCCGGTAAGATCCAGGGTAAGGCCGGCTACGACGGTATCGCCTGCTACGCCTTCAGGGTAGTTGCCCAGTTTGGGGTATTTTTTCTCCTGTGCTGACGCTGTAGCGCTGTACGCGCCCGGAACCAGCAGGCCCCCTGCGACGGCCGAGCCGGTCTTCAGGAAGCTACGACGATCCGTCGAGCCGGTATCATTTTTTTGTGTGTTGATGTCTTTCACTTATATCTCCTTTAGTACTTCTGATTGACGTGCAAAACCACATCCCCCCGACTTCTCAGGCCAAGCTGCGCCCCCCCCGAAAATCGGGAAAAAAAGGTCACTGCCTGGGAAGTTTTGTGCCCCGCGTCGCGTGTGGCGCCGCAAGATGCTTAGTCTGCCGTGCGTAACGACAATCCGTCTGTTGTTTCTATTTGTGTGTTTGGGTACGGATGTGGCGAAGATTATCAAATGCGAAACACTGAAACTCACCCGGAAAGGACATTAAGTGTCTCGATTCAGACTTTCGCGAAAAACTAAAGGGTTAACGTTAATAAGGAAAGCCCGGAAGAACAAAGGAAAAGCCCCAGAAAAGGGGCTTCGTGAACAGGCTGGGGCAAGTGGTTTTTAGCTTAACCGAAGCGGCCCGTGATGTAGTCTTCGGTCTCTTTTCTTGCGGGTTTGACGAACACCTGGTCGGTCTCGCCGAACTCCATGAGTTCGCCCAAATACATGTATGCCGTGTAGTCGGAGCACCGCGCCGCCTGCTGCATGTTGTGGGTCACGATCACCACGGTGTAGTCGGACTTCAGTTCGGCTATCAGCTCTTCGATTTTTGCCGTGGAAATAGGATCCAGCGCCGAACACGGCTCGTCCAGCAGCATGATTTCCGGTTTGATGGCAATACCGCGCGCTATGCATAAGCGCTGTTGCTGGCCGCCCGACAGCCCGTTGCCGCTTTGAGCAAGTTTGTCTTTGACTTCGTTCCAGAGCGCCGCCTTGGTCAGGGCCCACTCGACGCGTTCGTCCATCTCACCCTTGCTGAGCCTTTCGAACAGCCGGACGCCAAATGCAATGTTGTCGTAGATGCTCATGGGAAAAGGCGTGGGTTTCTGGAACACCATGCCCACTTTGGCGCGTATCAATGAGATATCCATGCGCGACGACAGCAGGTTCTCGCCGTCCAGGATGATCTCACCCTCGGCGCGCTGTCCGGGATAAAGCTCGAACATGCGATTGAAGGTGCGCAACAAGGTGGACTTTCCACAACCTGATGGCCCGATGAAAGCCGTGACCTTGTTTTCCTTGATGGACAGGTTGACGTCCTTGATGGCTTGGTAGTTGCCATAGTAGAAATTCAGGTTCTTGACTTCGAGCTTGGTACGTTCGGCGTTGGGGTTTGATTGCATAGTCGTTCCCGGCTGAAAGGGCCTGCACACCCTTCCGGCGCAGTATTATTTTCGAAAGAGGCTGCGAGCGGCGATGTTGATGCCCAGTACTAGCAGTGTGATCAAAACGGCGCCCGCCCATGCCAGCCGATTCCAGTCCTCGAAGGGGCTGGCAGCGTACTGGAAGATGACGACCGGAAGATTGGCGATCGGGGCATTCATGTTCAAGGACATGAATTGATTGTTCAAAGCGGTAAACAGCAGCGGTGCTGTCTCGCCGGAAATACGCGCAACGGCCAGCAGGACACCGGTAATGATGCCGGACCGTGCTGCACGATAACTGATGAACATGATAACGCGCCACTGCGGGCAACCCAGGGCGGCCGCCGCCTCGCGCAGGCTGTTCGGCACCAGCAGGAGCATATTGTCGGTGGCGCGCACCACCACGGGGATCACCAGGATGGCAAGCGCCAGCGCACCAGCCCAGCCGGAATAATGGCCGACCTGCGCCACATAGGTGGCATAAATGAACAGGCCGATGACGATGGACGGCGCCGAGAGCAACACGTCGTTAAGGAAGCGCGTTGCCGGCGCCAGCCAGCCTCGCTGGCCATACTCGGCCAAGTAGGTGCCCGCCAATACCCCTATGGGGGTACCAATAAGCGTCGCCACCGCGGCCATCATCACACTGCCTATGATGGCATTGAGCAAGCCGCCATCGGCACCGGGCGGGGGCGTGCTTTGCGTCAGCAGTGTCAATGACAGGGCCGAGCCACCTTTGACGAAAAGCGTCAGTATGATCCAGCTGAGCCAGAACAGGCCGAAAATGACAGTGGCCGCCGACAGGGTCAGCATCAGCGTATTGAAGCGCTGCCGCCGCCGGTATACGGGGTTGGACAGGTTGACGATAGAGTCGGGAGAAAACATGGCTGGATTCGATACCTAGTGCGTGCCCTCGGCTTTCGCCAGGCGAAGTAGAAGCAGCTTGGACAAGGCCAACACCACGGTGGTGATCAGGAACAGGATCAGGCCCAGTTCAAGCAAGGCCGACTTTTGCATGCCGCCAGCTTCGTTGAACTCGTTCGCCAACGCGGACGCGATGGAGTTGGATGGCGAAAAAACCGAGGCCGGCAGGTTGAAGGCATTGCCGATCACGAAGGTAACCGCCATGGTCTCGCCCAGCGCGCGGCCCAGACCGAGCATGATGCCGCCAATCACGCCGCTTCTGGTATAGGGCAGCACGACTTTCCAGACGACCTCCCAAGTTGTGCTGCCCAAGCCGTATGCCGACTCTTTCAATAGAGGCGGTACCAGCTCGAATACATCACGCATGACTGCCGTAATGAAGGGGATGACCATAATGGACAGAATCAGGCCCGCCGTGAAGACACCGATTCCGAAAGGCGGCCCGGCAAATACTTGCTCCAGCACCGGAACGCCCTCGAAGAAGTCAATGACGTAAGGCTGTATGTACTGCTGAAAAATCGGCACGAAGACAAACAGCCCCCACATGCCATAAATGATGGACGGGATGGCCGCGAGCATTTCGATGGCCGTGCCCAGCGGGCGGCGCAGCCACACGGGAGACAACTCGGTCAGGAACATCGCGATGCCGAAAGACACCGGCACGGCAATGACCAACGCAATGAAGGAAGTCAGCAAAGTGCCGGTGATAGGCACCAGTGCACCGTAGATGTTCTGGACTGGATCCCAGTTGTTGGTCCAGAGAAACGCGATGCCGTACTCGGCAATGGACTCGCGGCTGCCGTACAACAGCGATACGGTGATGGCGCCGAGCAGAATAAAAACCAGAAACGCGAAACTTCGAGTCAGGTTCTTGAACACGGCGTCCATGAGCGCGTTCCGATTATTTTTCATGTCTTGTGATGTTGCATTTCATGGGTGGGCATTACTATAGACGCATGAGCGCCGGGAAGCATTGAACCATAACCGAAGCTTCGATTTTTACACAAGAAGGACGGCACCATCCCGATGGCACCGTCCTTTGTTGCTCATCCTGCGGCTCGAGCACCGCTAAATGAACTTATTTCCAGATCACCGAACCATCGGTGCCTTTGATCTCGGTCTTCCAGGCTTCGCCGATTTGCTTGGTCACGCTATCAGGCAGCGGCACGTAGTCCAGTTCTGCAGCCATGGCGTCACCGTTCTTGAAGGCCCAGTCGAAAAACGCCAGCACTTCCTTGGCTGTCTCGGGCTTGTCCTGCTGCTTCTGCATCAGGATGAAGCTGGCGGAGGTAACCGGCCACGATTCTGCACCCGGCTCTTCCGTCAGAACCACGCCCATGCCAGGCACGCTGTTCCAGTCGGCATTCGCGGCGGCAGCAGCGAAAGCTTCTTGCGTAGGCTGCACAAATTGACCATCCTTGTTGCGCAGTTGGGTCCATGACAGGCCGTTCTGCTTGGCATAGGCGTATTCGACGTAACCGATAGAGTTCTTCAGTTGGCGGACGTAGGCGGCGACGCCTTCGTTGCCCTTGCCTCCCTGACCGGTGGGCCATTTTACAGCCTTGCCTTCACCGACCTGCTCTTTCCAGGCTGGCGATACTTTGGACAGGTAGTTGGTCCAGCCAAATGTGGTGCCCGAACCGTCTGAGCGGTGAACCACAATAATGGACGCCGAAGGCAGTTTCAGGTCGGGGTTAAGCGCCTTGATGGCAGCGTCGTCCCATTTCTTGATCTTGGCGAGGAAAATATCGGCGATGACGTCGCCGGACAACTTCAGTTCGCCAGGCTTGATGCCCTCAATGTTGACCACAGGCACCGTGCCGCCGATGATGGCCGGGAACTGGAACAGGTCGTTTTTCTCGAGTGCATCGCCCTTCATCGGGTCATCGGAAGCGCCGAAATCGACCGTCTTGGCAATGATCTGCTGCTGACCGCCACCCGAGCCGATGGACTGGTAATTGACGCGGTTACCGGTTTCCTTGTTGTATTGGTCTGCCCACTTGGCATAGATGGGATACGGAAACGAGGCGCCAGCGCCCGTGATGTCTGCGGCATGTGTCGTCAGTGCGGCCGCGCCCATGGCGACCCCGACCGAAACCTGTAATAAAACGCGCTTTAACATAAAGAAGTCCTCGATCTGTTCTGGTTAAGTCAGGTTCAAACCTGCACAACCAACATGGTAAGACGCCAATGTGACATGTTCGTGACAGTGGCCGACTTTTCTCCAAGCAACCCTATCGCGTCAGATGATCCTGCAGGCTGAACGGCTTGCTGCTGTTTTTTACTTTCACATAACACCCGTCGGGCAAAGCCCGCCACGCGAGCTGGTTATCGCGTAAGGCATAGGTGAAAGCCTCGTCGATCACACGCTTTTTAAGCGCTTTATCCAGAATGGGGAAACTGATCTCCACCCGGCGGAAGAAGTTGCGGTCCATCCAGTCGGCCGATGACAAATACAGGTTCTCGGCACCATCGTTATAAAAGTAAAAAACCCGCGAATGCTCCAGGAAGCGCCCGATAATCGAGCGCACCCTGATGTTCTCGGACAAGCCCAGTACGCCGGCACGCAGGGCACAGGCGCCTCGCACGATCAGATCAATTTTCACGCCAGCCTGGCTGGCTCGATAGAGCGCCTCGATAATGATGGGCTCCAGCAAGGAATTCATCTTGGCCATGATGCGCGCCTTCTTGCCCGCCTTGGCGTTGACCACTTCGTTGCGTATTAGCGCCAGCATGGTCTCGTGCAAGGTAAAGGGCGACTGCAGCAGCAGCTTCAAGGGGCGACGCGCCCCCAGACCGGTAAGCAGCGAGAACACCTTATCCATGTCTTCGCACAGCTTCTGGTCGGCGGTAAGCAAGCCGAAGTCGGTATACAGGCGCGCCGTGCGAGGGTGATAATTGCCGGTACCCAAGTGCCCATAGCGCCGGATGTGGCCTTTCTCGCGCCGCAGCACCAGGGCCATCTTGGCGTGGGTCTTGTGGCCCACCACGCCGTAACTGACATGGGCGCCGACTTCTTCCAGCCTTGCGGCCCAATTGATATTGGTCTGCTCGTCAAAGCGCGCCATCAGTTCGACGATCACGGTAACTTCCTTGCCGGCCTTGGCGGCTGCAAGCAGCAAGCGCATCAGTTCGGAATCTTCGCCGGTGCGATAAATGGTTTGCTTGATGGCAACGACCGACGGATCCATGGCGGCTGCCGTCAGGAAGTTCAGTACCGGCTGGAAGGACTGATACGGATGGTGCAGCAAGCGGTCCTGCTGTGCAATGGCGCCGAACAAGGCGTCAGGACTGTCGGACACCGCATCGAAAGGCGGCGGAATTTCCGGTCTATGGTCAGGGAACAAGAGCTCGGGCCGCCCAACGACATTGCAAAGCTGCATCAGGCGCGACAAATTGACCGGCCCGCTGACGCGGTAGGTGTCCTGTGGCTGCAACAGGAATTCCTGCTGCAGGAAGACTTCCAGGTCGGTCGGCATGTCTTCGTCGATCTCGAGCCGCACCGCCGCGCCGAAATTGCGCTGCGACAGCTCCCCTTGCAGGGCGTGGCGCAGATTGGTGATTTCTTCTTCGTCCACGAACAAGTCGCTATTGCGTGTGACGCGCCACTGATAAACCCCCTTGACGTCCAAACCGGGGAAAAGATCGCCGACAAAGGCACTGATCAGTGCCGTGAGCAATAAATAACCATGAGGTATGCCCGAGATTTCGGGCGGGATCTTGATGACGCGCGGCAAGGCCCGCGGCGCCTGCACGATGGCGATGGAGGCGCTGCGACCAAAGGCGTCCTGCCCGGACAGGGCCACGATGAAATTCAGGCTTTTGTTGTATACCCGGGGGAAGGGATGGGCGGGATCCAGCCCTATCGGCGTGAGCATGGGCATGACATCGCTCTGGAAGCCGGCGTAGGCCCAATCGCGCAGCGCGTCGCTCCAGTTGGCAGGCTCGAGCAAGGCGATGCCTTCGGCCTCGAGGCGCGGCAAGACATGGTCGGTCAGCACCACATTTTGCTGTTCCACCAACAAATGCGCTGCAGCCTGCACGCGTTCGAAGGCCTCGCCCGGGGTGTAGCCGTCCGGCCCCACCAGCGCGGGCGTCTGGCGCTGCTGCTCTTTCAGGCTCGAAATACGGATCTCGAAGAACTCGTCCAGGTTGGAGCTGACTATGCACAGGTAACGCAGTTGCTCTAGCAGGGGCGTGGACGGGTTCTGGGCCATGGCCAGCACACGCTCGTTAAACTTGAGCAGCGACAACTCGCGATTAAGCAAGGTCGGGTCGGTCGGGGAAGGAAGCATAGGCGAGCCCTGGAGTGTTACCTGTTGTTTTACTTCAATTGGATGACGGCTTCATGACAGTTTGCCAGACAGCGGGCAGCCTGAGTACGATTTGCCCACTGGCGTGGCGAATCTGGCGCGCTTGTCGCGGTATGGCGTCCCGGTCTCTATAATCGCTGCATATTCATCCTGGTACCTACATAATGGATCATCTACTGGCTGCGGTCGACCTGGGCTCTAACAGCTTCCGGCTTTCGATCGGGCGGGTCGTGCAACAAGACGGCATCGCGCAAATCTACGCCATAGACCGCCTCAAAGAGTCCGTACGCCTGGCTGCGGGCCTGGGCGATGACAAGATCATCGATGAAGAAGCCATAGAGCGGGCCATCACTGTGCTCAAACGCTTCGGCGAGCGGCTCAGCGGCTTCCATCCCAATCGGGTACGGGCAGTGGCGACCAACACCTTTCGCGTCGCGAAGAACGTGTCGGAGTTCCTGCCGCGTGTCGAAGCCGCGTTGGGCTTTCCGGTCGAGGTCATTTCGGGCCGCGAGGAAGCCCGCCTGATCTTTTCGGGTATCACGAACGAGCTGCCTCCTTCAGAACATCGGCGGCTCATGATAGACATCGGAGGTGGTTCCACCGAGGTGATCATCGGCAAAGGCTTCCAGCCCCTGCATCTGTCCTCCTTGTATATGGGCTGCGTCAGCTTTACGCGGAAGTTCTTCCCCGACGGCGTTATCACGGCGTCGCGCATGCAGCAGGCGGAACTGGCGGCAAGGCGCGAACTGGAAGCCATATCGCGGGTCTATCGCCGTACCGGCTGGCAAGAGGCCTATGGCTCTTCCGGCACAGCCAAGGGACTGCTGGCGGTATTGCTGGAAGGCGGGATGTCGCGTAAGGGCATCACCCTGGAAGGGCTGGAAAAGCTCAAAGCCAAGCTTATCCATGACGGCCAAGTCGTCATGGGCGAGCTTCCGGGCCTGAAACACGATCGCTCGTTGGTGTTAAGCGGCGGCCTGGCCATCATGATCGCCGCGTTCAAGGAACTGAACATCAAAGTGATGGCGCCCGGTGAAGGCGCTTTGCGGGTAGGCGTGCTGTATGACCTGCTGGGCCGCGACTCTGCCCATGACAAGCGCCACGAGACCGTACGCCAGTTCATCAAACGCTATCATGTGGATGTGCGCCAATGCGAGCGCGTGAAGCAGGTTGCCCTGAGCCTGTTTTCTCAACTCGAACTCTACGATCCAACCGAGAAGCAAGAACTGGAGCGCACCCTGGGATGGGCGGCCGACCTGCATGAGGTCGGCATCAGTATTACGCATGCGCAGTATCACAAGCACAGCGCCTACATTCTGGAACACGCCGATATGCCCGGGTTTTCAAACGACGACCAGGAGCTCCTTGCCTTGATCGTGCTGGGCCATCAGGGCAAGGTCAGCAAGCTGTCACTGCACGATCCCACGCGCGGCCGCTGGCTTACTTTGCTGTGCCTGCGCCTTGCCGTGCTGCTATGCCGTCGGCGCGAAGATCAGAAGTCGCTGCCGATCTCGCTTGCCGCCAACGGAAAAGGCATAGAAATGCACGTAAACAAAGCCTGGCTGGACGACCATGCCTTGTCAGAGTATTCGCTGCGGGCCGAACAGAAGGAATGGCGCAAGGCCGGCATTGATCTCGAGCTGATCGAGACCTGAATACCTGTCAGCGGCTACTCCAGCGGACGGCTGCACTCCGGCTGATCTCGCCTTACGCAGCGACGGCGACCGGTGCGAGTCCAAAATGTCGCCGATAGCGTGCATCCATTTTCTGCATATCCAGCAGCACCGGAAAGTCTGCGGTATTGAAGTCCGGGTCCCATGCCGGCTCGCCGCAAATCGTGGCGCCCAGCTTCAGATAGCCCTTGATCAGTGCCGGGGTACGCGCGGGCAACATGCTGTCCAGGCGCTCTACCGGGTATCGGTGTAGAGGCGTAACGCGCGGTAAATGGCATGCGGGCATGGCTGCCGAACTGGAACGCCAGACCTTGGCAGCGGTGGCGCCGTCATCGCGCAAACTGACACTGGCACAGCCCAACACATACCTGCAGCCCAGTTGTTCCACCTTTCTGGCGAGGCCCGACCAAAGCAGCATGATGACTGAACCGTTGCGGTAGTCGGGATGCGTGCACGCCCTGCCGACTTCCACAATATTTTCTTGAATGGACCCCAACCCCGACAGATCGAACTCTGACTCGGCGTAGTAGGCACCCGCCTTGCGCGCATTGGCCGGGGTCAACAGCCGGTAAGTACCCACGACCCGGCCACTGGGCTGCTCTTTTACCAGGAAGTGTTCACACCAGGGGTCGTAGCGGTCGGCGTCCAGACCATTGCTGCCATCCGGAAAGACCGCGCCCATTTCTTCGGTAAAGACGTCGTAACGCAAACGTTGAATTGCCTCGAGGTCTTGATGGCTGCGCGCCAGCGTCAGTACAAGACCGGTGCCCGGCGGGGCTTCCCAGGTAAGGTGTGGGCCCGGCCCCTTTCGAGGCTGGTTGGCTGCAAGCTCTAGCATGGTGTCACTCCGTAAACATAGTGCCAGTA
>JADKLW010000134.1_pt1 | contig 41223 bp, 35 predicted proteins | sample 8641881 | NCBI WGS metagenome assembly JADKLW01 (sample SAMN16272185, study PRJNA661076) | feces metagenome | isolation source: fecal sample from diarrhoea affected cattle B | host: Bos taurus | place: South Africa: Lokaleng Village, Mahikeng | collected 2019-09 | reverse complement strand
GGATTGCCGATAGAACTCGGTGTGGAAAAAGAACTGGGAATTACCAAAGAAGACATCGGGACCAAAATTTCTGTTGAAGATTATAATAAAGCATGCCGCGAAGCTGTAATGCGCTACACTGATGTATGGAATGACCTGACGGAAAAAATAGGCTATTGGGTCGATCTGGAAAACCCTTACATCACCTACGAACCGAAATACATGGAAACCGTTTGGTGGTTGCTGAAACAGCTTTATGATAAAGGATTGCTGTATAAAGGATATACCATTCAGCCTTATTCACCAAAAGCGGGAACAGGGCTTTCTTCCCACGAACTCAATCAGCCGGGAACGTATCGTGATGTTTCTGATACTACTGTTGTGGCTCAGTTTAAAGTGAAGAATCTATCCTCAACATTACAATCAAAAATATCCTTTTCCGAAACAATTCATATTCTTGCGTGGACCACAACACCGTGGACTTTGCCTTCCAACACCGCTTTGGCAGTAGGGAAAGATATTGATTATGTTTTGGCAAAAACTTTTAACCAGTATACTTTTGAACCGATTAACATTATTTTAGCGAAAGCTTTATTGCCGAAACAATTCGGTAAAAAATATAATGAAGGTACAGATGAAGATTTCGTGAATTATACTTCTGAAAACAAAACGATTCCTTATCAGATCTTAGCAGAATTCAAAGGTGAAGATCTGGCGGGAACTGAATATGAACAATTGATACCGTGGTTTTTGCCGGCCGAAAATCCTGATAAAGCCTTCAGAGTTATTGTGGGCGATTTTGTAACCACGGAGGACGGAACCGGGATTGTGCATATTGCGCCCACTTTTGGCGCCGATGATGCGCGTGTAGCAAAGGAAAACGGAATTCCGCCTATGCTGGTGAAGGATGAAAACGACAACATGGTTCCTTTAGTGGACTTAACCGGAAGATTTCTGAAAGGTAAAAATGTACCTGAAATTTTTTCAGGAAACTATATCAAGAACGAATATTACGATGACGGAACTGCTCCGGAAAAATCATGGGATGTAGAACTCGCCATTTTATTAAAAACTGAAAACAAGGCCTTTAAGGTCGAAAAATATGTTCACAGCTATCCACATTGTTGGAGAACGGACAAACCTGTGCTCTATTATCCGCTGGATTCTTGGTTTGTAAAAATGACCGAAAATCGTCAGCGTTTGGTAGAACTGAACGAAACCATCAACTGGAAACCGAAATCTACCGGCGAAGGAAGATTTGCGAACTGGCTGGAAAATGTAAACGATTGGAATCTTTCCCGCTCAAGATATTGGGGAATACCGCTGCCTATCTGGAGAAGCGGAGACTTAAAGGAGGAAAAAATCATCGGATCTTTAGAGGAGCTTTATCAGGAAATCGAAAAATCCGTCGCAGCAGGAATGATGACAGAAAATCCTTTTTCTAATTTTGAAATCGGAAATATGTCAGATGAAAATTACGCAAAAGTAGATCTTCATAAAAATTATGTGGACGAAATAATCCTCGTTTCAGACTCCGGAAAGCCAATGAAGCGCGAAAGCGATTTGATCGACGTTTGGTTCGACTCCGGAGCGATGCCGTATGCACAGCTACATTATCCTTTTGAAAATAAAGAATTAATTGACGAGAGAAAGGCATTTCCTGCCGATTTTATTGCAGAAGGTGTGGATCAAACCCGTGGATGGTTCTACACGCTGCATGCGATTGCAACTTCAGTTTTCGATTCAGTAGCCTATAAAAATGTGGTTTCCAACGGTCTGGTTCTGGATAAAAACGGACAGAAAATGTCAAAGCGCCTTGGAAACGCAGTTGATCCTTTTGAGACATTGAAAAAATATGGGCCAGATGCAACGCGCTGGTACATGATTTCTAATGCCAATCCCTGGGAAAATCTGAAATTTGATGTAGAAGGAATCGATGAAGTGCGGAGAAAATTCTTCGGAACGCTTTACAATACGTATTCGTTTTTTGCCCTGTATGCCAATGTGGACGGTTTTAAATACGAAGAAAAAGACGTAGAAAACCGCCCGGAAATCGATCGGTGGATTCTTTCAGAACTGAATATTCTCATTAAAGAAGTAAAGGAATTTTATGAAGATTACGAACCTACAAAGGTGGCAAGAGCCATCAACACTTTCGTAAATGACAATTTAAGTAATTGGTATGTAAGGCTTTGCAGGAGACGTTTCTGGAAAGGTGATTATTCAGCTGATAAAATTTCGGCGTATCAAACGCTATACACCTGTCTGGAAACTGTTGCAAAACTTTCTGCACCGATAGCGCCTTTTTTCATGGATCGCCTTTATCAGGATTTGAATAAAGTAACCGGAAAAGACGCCGCAACTTCTGTACATTTAACCGATTTTCCAATCGCTGAAGAAAGCAAAATAGATAAGGATCTGGTGGAAAAAACACATTTGGCGCAAACGATAACTTCCATGGTGTTTTCACTCAGGAAAAAAGAAAATATTAAGGTTCGGCAACCACTTCAGAAAGTGATGATTCCGGTGCTGGAGCAGAAAACAGAAAAACAAATCGTAGCAGTTTCCGAACTGATTAAGCAAGAAGTGAATGTAAAAGAACTACAGCTCATCAATGCTGAAGAAGCGTCGCATCTGATTGTAAAACAGATCAAGCCGAATTTCAAAACACTGGGTTCAAGGCTTGGAAAAGACATGAAAGCCGTCGGTACAGAAATTTCTTCGATGACTACGGAACAGATTGCCGATCTTGAGAAAAACGGAAAAATGACCGTTGCCGGCCACGAAATAGGTTTGGATGATGTAGAAATTTCAACCAAGGATATTCCGGGATGGACGGTAGCCAGCGAAGGGAAAATTACCGTTGCACTGGACCTCACCTTAACTGAAGAACTGAAATCGGAAGGAATTGCCAGAGAGTTTATCAACCGGATTCAAAACTTAAGAAAAGAAAAGGATTTTGACTTAACCGACAGAATCTCAATTCAGTTGGAGGCCAACTCGCCTTTTGAAAGAGAAATCATGAAGAATCAACAATATATTTCAGACGAAGTATTGTCAAATAAAATAGAAATTGTAAATTCACTCGCAGATTTTGACAGGATCGAGATCGACGAGGTTCAGTTTAATGTAAAAGTTAGTAAAATCTGAAAATATTTCTTATCTTGAATCACTTTCAAAGAGAGAAAAAATAAATAATTAGACAACATCGAAAATTTGCAGACATGGCAGAAGAAAGACAGCGTTACAGCGATGCTGATTTAAAAGAATTCAAAGAATTAATTAGCGCAAAAATAGAGAAGGCCGAAAAAGATCTGGCTTTGATTAATGAAAATTACGTGAACGACCAGAATAACGGAACCGACGATACCTCTCCCACTTTCAAGGCTTTTGAAGAAGGTGCAGAAACCCTGAGCAAGGAACAAAATGCGATTTTAGCAGGACGTCAGGAAAAATTTATCCGCGATCTGAAACATGCGCTCATCCGCATCGAAAATAAAACCTACGGCGTTTGCAGAGTGACCGGAAAACTGATTCCCAAAGAACGCTTGAGAGCCGTTCCACACGCTACTTTAAGCATCGAGGCGAAAAATATGCAGCGGTAAAATCCTAAAACTCACGAACAAGTAATGTACAATATCGTACAAAAACATATTATTTGGTTCTTGTAAAACGGACTTTGTAACTTATACATTTTTTCCTTTTTAAATTTGAATACCGTCTTCATCATACTCGCTGTTTTGGTAATTTTCGCCTATTTCTTTCGAAAGGAAATTAAGGAAAAAATTGCGCCCGATGCAGAAAGAAATTACACGATTGACGACAAATTCAATGCTGAGAAAGTTTCAAGACAAAAGGAAATCGACCAGCTTCTGAGTAAAATGGGAGAAAACGGCATCGATGATTTGTCCGAAAAAGATCGAAAGAGGCTCGATGAACTTTCAAGAAAATAGGGATAAATGGAGGAGAAATTCACTCACAAAACTTATTAACCAAGAAGAGAAAGAAGAAGTGGTCAGAATTTTCAAAAAATAAAATTCGATCTTAAAACTCTTACGGTTTTCAACAAATTATGAAGAAAATAGCATTCGTTACCCTCATTATTTTATTAATAGATCAGGCTTCAAAATTTTACATCAAAACCCATTTCCAATACGGCGAAAGTATTTCCGTAATGGGACTGGACTGGTTTCGGATGACTTTTGTAGAAAATCCAGGGATGGCTTACGGGTTTCATTTTGGAGGATTATTAGGAAAATACTTTTTGGTAATTGTTCGCCTTTTTCTTATCGGAGGGATGATTTATCTTTTCATGAAATGGAAAAAGCAAGGCATCACCACCAATTATTTGCTGATCCCGATGGCGATGATTTTCGCCGGAGCCATTGGCAACCTGATCGACGGAATGTTTTACGGATTGATCTTCGACAGTGGTACAGTGTACGACGAAAGCGTGAACCGGTGGATTGAATATGGCGGAGTTTCCAAAGTAGTTCCTTTCGGGGAAGGATATTCCTCTTTTATGAAGGGTTGCGTGGTAGATATGCTGCATTTTCCCCTGATTGATTGGACGGTGCCGGACAGCTGGCCTTTGCTGGGTGGCAAACAAATTGAATTTTTCAAATATATCTTCAATGTTGCCGATGCCGCCATTTCTGTAGGTGCAGCTTTACTGCTTATTTTCAGAAAAAAGGCTTTCCCGAACGGACTGGATTTTTAGAATTTATATTCATAACTAAATATGAAACTTCAGGGAATTGCCTGAAGTTTTTGTTTTTCTTATTTTCGCAAATCATTTCAAGTAACCGCAAATTTCAATTTTATGTCACGAATCCTTACCGGAATTCAGGCCACAGGAACGCCACATCTGGGAAACCTTCTGGGTGCGATTATCCCTGCGATAGAACTTTCAAAGAAACCGGAAAACGAATCTTTCCTGTTCATTGCCAACATGCATTCTTTAACCCAGATTAAAAATGCTGAGGAATTGAAAAGAAATACCTACGAAATTGCTGCAGCGTGGCTGGCTTGCGGATTAAATACTGAAAAAACGTATTTCTACAGACAAAGCGACATTCCCGAAGTGTGCGAGCTTTCCTGGTATCTTTCGTGCTTTTTTCCTTATCAAAGGCTGACCCTTGCTCATTCTTTTAAAGACAAAGCAGACCGCCTGGAGGATGTGAATGCCGGACTTTTCACTTATCCTGTTCTGATGGCTGCAGATATTTTACTGTACGATGCCGAAATTGTTCCGGTAGGGAAAGACCAGTTGCAACATCTGGAAATGGCGAGAGATATGGGAGCGAGATTTAACCATCAAATGGGCGATGTTTTCGTGCTGCCGAAAGCAGAACTTCAGGAAGACACTAAATATGTTCCGGGAACTGATGGAAATAAAATGTCGAAATCCAGAGGGAATATCATTAACATTTTCCTTCCTGAAAAGCAACTGAAAAAACAGGTAATGGGCATTGAAACAGATTCCAAATCTATGGAAGAACCGAAAGATCCCGCTACAGACAAAGTTTTTGCAATCTACGAACTCATTGCGACAGCCGAGCAAACGGGAGAACTGAGGCGGAAATATCTGGCCGGAAATTTCGGGTACGGGCACGCCAAAACTGAACTTCTGAATTTAATCATGGAACGGTTCAAAATCGAAAGAGAACAATTTGATTATTATATGAATCACCTTCCGGAACTGGATGCAAAACTATTGGAAGGTGCTGAAAAAACCCGCAAAATAGCTGCTGAAACACTGAAAAGAGTTCGGGAAACTCTAGGAATGTAAATAATAGTGAAAGGCTGTCTCTCAGGAAACAGCCTTTTATTTTATTTTCAAATTCTTTATTACTGTACGTAAATTCCGGCCCAGCTTCTTTGTAATGGCAAAAGAAAATCTGAAAGGAAACTGATGTAAGTATCTTTGGAAAAATCGAAAACTTCGATATCTTTGGAAATTTCGTTGTTTTTAACTGCCTGTCTGAAATCCTGAAGTTTCATGGTTTTCACCTCGCCATTTTCTACATAGCTGGCTTTCATTCTATCAAATAAACCGAGTTGAAACTCATTATCAAGTTCGCGCATGATGCCATTCAGAGAATCGATAGAACATCCCGAAGTCATTTCCTTTTCTTCATCTACCACAATAATAATAAACTGGTTTTTTTCAATCTTAAACGAAGACGAAAGCGGATTGCCATGAGCTGCCCAAGTTCCCAGAAAGTCGTATAATTTTTCTGCAATGGTCTTGCTTTCCTTTGCCGTAAAGGCTCTGGAAGCAGGATATATAAGCACTTTATAATCGTTGGTTTCTATGATATCTGATTCTTCTATTTTCATTTTTATAAATCTTCTGCTTCCGCAATGAGTTCCGCAATATCCTTTACCTGAACATCGCTATTTACATGTTTCACACCATCCGTCATCATGGTCATACAAAACGGGCAACCTGTTGCGATGATATTGGGGTTTTCCGCTAATGCTTCTTCTGTACGCTCTACATTAATGTCTTTCCTTCCTTTCTCAGGCTCTTTAAACATTTGAGCACCTCCTGCTCCACAGCACAATCCGTTACTTTTACAACGCTTCATTTCGACCAGTTCCGCATCCAGTTTCTGGAGGAGATTCCGGGGAGCTTCATACTCACCATTGGCGCGTCCCAGATAACAGGGATCATGAAAAGTTATTTTTTTTCCTTCAAACTTTCCGCCTTCTATTTTCAATCTTCCTTCCTGCATAAGCTGTTTCAGGAACTGCGTATGATGTACCACTTCATAAACTCCGCCCAACTCAGGATATTCATTTTTGATGATATTAAAACAGTGCGGACATGCAGTAACGATTTTTTTAACTTCGTAAGCGTTCAGAATTTCAATATTCGTCATCGCCATCATCTGAAAAACGAATTCATTTCCGGCTCGTTTTGCGGGATCTCCGGTACAACTTTCTTCAGGGCCGAGAACCGCGAATTCCACTCCTATTTTATCTAATATTTTGCAAAAAGCACGGGTTATTTTTTTGGCGCGATCATCAAAGCTTCCTGCGCATCCAACCCAGAAAAGTACTTCTGGTGATTTTCCTTCGGCAGTATATTCTGCCATTGTTTTAATTTGCATTGTTTCTGTCTGTTAAAATCAGAATAATATTTTTTTTATTTTTTATGACAAATTAATCATTTGCCCAATTCAGACGGTCAGCCTGACTGTATTGCCACGGAGCAGCATTATTTTCAATATTCTGGAACATAAGATTCCATTCCTGTGGCGCTGAAGATTCCTCCATGATCATAAATCTTCTCAGATCCATAATGATAGAAAGCGGATCGATAAGCACAGGACAAGCTTCTACACAGGCGTTGCAAGTAGTGCAAGCACGAAGTTCTTCTCTGGTGATATGATCATCCAAAAGTTTCCTGCCATCATCAATGAATTTTCCGTTTTTATTAATATTTTTTCCAACTTCCTCTACTCTGTCCCGGGTATCCATCATGATTTTCCGCGGAGAAAGCTTTTTCCCGGTAATATTGGCCGGACAAACGGCGGTACACCTTCCGCATTCGGTGCAAGTGTAAGCGTTCAGCAACTGTATCTGGTTCAAATCAAAAATATCGCTCGCTCCGAATTTTTCCGGTACCGAATTCGGATCTGCTTCCGGTGGTGCCGCGTACGGATCCGCATTAGGATCCATCATCAGTTTTATTTCTTTGGTTACTGATTCCAGATTGTTCAGTTTTCCCTTTGGTTCCAGATTGGCAAACCATGTATTCGGAAAGGCAAAAATAATATGAAGATGTTTGGAATAATACAAATAATTCATGAAAAAAAGAATGCCGATGAAATGAAACCACCAAGCTGCTCTTTCAACAAATAAAATAAATCCATCGCCAAAACTAAACCATTCATAAAGGGGAACAATCAGGTTTTGAGAAACCGGAAAAAAACCGTGTTGTGCATATACTTCTCTTTGCTGAAGAATAGCATCGGTAGCGTTCATCGTGAAAAATGCAACCATCAGCAGAAATTCAATGATCAGAATCCAGTTGGCATCATTCTTTGGCCAACCGAAAAGTTCCTTCATGGTCAACCGTTTTACGCCATAGAAATTTCTTCTAATGAAAAACAAAACTACTGCAATAATCACTAAAAAGGCCATCACTTCTAAAACTGAAGTCAGCGCATTATAAAATGTAGCACCCAAAACTCCGGCTAAAAAACGGTGTGTCCCGAAGATTCCGTCTACAATAATTTCGATTAATTCGATATTGACAATAATAAACCCTACATAAACCAGAACGTGGAGGAAACCGGCAACCGGCCTGGCTCCCATTTTACTTTGTCCCAATGCGACATTGGCCATTAACGCCCAGCGCTCATTTTTACGGTCGGAGCGGTTTATTTTTTTTCCTAACTGTATGTTTCTGTAGATTTCTTTGAGGCTTTTAAAAAAGAGGCCGAATCCTACAATCAGCAGTACTACAAACAGAATATTATCAATATACGCCATTCTGAAGATGTTTAATCTTTACTGTTTTTCCCAAAAACCGAGAAGTTAAGGTATCTTTTCGGGTTGGCTTTCAAATCCAACACCAGTTCATTCAGGTTTTTAGAAGTTTCCTGAAGATTGTTGTAAAGTTGCTCATCTTTTGCGAGTTTTCCTAAACTTCCCTGTCCGTTTTCAATGCCAACAATAACATCATTAAGTTTGCTAACGGTAAGATCAAGATTATTAATGGTGCTGTTGAGCTTTTTGGTATCAATACTTTCGGCGAGGTTTCCATATTTATCCACAGCAACATTGGCAGAAATCATGGCTTCATTAGCATTATCCAAAACCCTTTGCACTCTGGGATCGCTGTTTGCAATTAAGGTATTCACACTACCTGAAGTTCCTTCCAGAGCTGATACTGTTCTGTTCAGATTCATGAGTAATGCTCTGATTTCTGCACGATTCTGATCATCAAAAATCTTATTGGCATTGGTGGTGAGGGAATCAACCCGTTTCAGTACTTCCTGAACCTGATCTTTCACCGGGCCTACCTGCGAGGAAATATTATTCAGCATCGACATTTTGAAGGAACCTTTCAGGGTATCTCCGTCTTTTGCCATCGTTGGGCCGGAAACCAGATTGATTTTCATTTCTTTGGCTGACATGATTCCCGGTTCAAAAATCTCCACAGTTGACTGCGTAGAAAACTGAAAATCGTCATGTACCAGGAGTTTCACCACGAAATGAATATCTCCGTTGGTTTTGGAAATAGGAATTATCTGGTCTACTTTGCCTACTTTCAGTCCGTTAATAGAAACCGGGCTGGACGCAGTGAGTCCTTCTACATTATCATATTTTGCATAGAAAACATTATCTGTAGTGAAAAGACTTTTTCCTTTCATAAACTGGAATAGTAAAACAAATCCTACAATGGCCAGAACGGCAATAAAACCTGCTTTTATTTCTTTTGTTATTTTCATTGAGAATAAAAAATTTTACGGGAACAAATATAAGATTTTAAATGTTTATCAAAATAAAAAAAGCGGCAATTGGTTGCCGCTCTTTCATTTGTTATTGAAAACCTTTGTCCCAGACTTCAATTCGGTAGTCTTTTATGTCTGCATTATCCTGTAAACTTTTCAGGAATGCCTGCCCGAACATACTTGCATTTTGTCCTGAAATAGATTCTGTCATTTGTTTGATATCTCCAGGCTGCTTATTCACCGTTTCAGATTTCTTCACCAAAACATACACCCCAGTTGCACCTTCGACGGGATTTGAAGTTTTTCCTTTCGCTACCCCGAATGCGGCTCCAGCAACTTTCGGTTCCATCGCTCCGGCAATTTGTGGGTTCAGAAGGTTAATTTGTCCGGATTGTTGTGTCGTTCCGAACAGTTTTGCTACCTGAGCAAGTCCGGTTGCATTTCCGCTTTTCATTTTTTCGATAATTTTTTTCGCAGCCAGTTGGTTTTTCACAATCGGTTCTATTTGATCCCTCACAGATTCCGGATCTGCTAAGCCTTTTTCCTGTTTTCCGTTCATAATAACGACTACTCTGTCGCCGCTACCTTCTACTACAAAGAATTCAGTATCGCCTTTTTTTCTTTTTTTATCATAAGCCCAGGAAATAATTTCGTTGTCTTTTGGAGTTCCTAACCCTTGAATTTGTCCGTCAAATCTTTTTACAGACTTAGCATTGCTGAAATTATAGTTGGATTTTTTGGCAAGATTAGCAAAATCGTTAAACGTTTTTCCTTGTACTTGCTGAATAAATCTTCTAGCATTTTTGTCGACTTCTGTTTCAGTGGCGTCTGAAGCTGTTAGTCCTTTCACAATATGGGCAAGCTTGTAACCCATCGTTCCTGATTTCTTATCTTCAATATTGATGATATGATAACCAAAAGCGGACTCCACTACACTGGTGGCACCTTTAGGGTTATTCAAAAGGAATTTCATGTAAGCAGGATCAAAAGGCGAGGAAGGAGTAACCCAACCTACACTTCCGTTTCTTTCCACGGCACCCGGTTCGTCGGATAACTTAAGGCCTTCAGCAAAAGCCACAGGATTTCCTTTAATTACCGCATACAAACTGTCCGCAATTTTCTTAGCTTCTTCTTTTTTACGTGTTGCAGTAGAACGCTCGGATCCTTCATAAGCGATAAGTATATGCTTTGATAATACGGAATCCGATGGTTTTTTATCTAATAATTTGGTAAGTACCAAGACATCTTGTTCTCTATAAGGCCCGTTGATCTGGCCAGTAGATGCTGTTTTCACCCATTCTCTGATGGCTGGCGGCAGTTGATTTTCGCTTAAATATCTGGAATCAAAAGGCAATTCAGAATTCAGCATGACAAACATGGAATCGTTTGTTGTGTTTTGAAAGTTTTCCGCTACGCCGCTGGCATCTGACTGCCCGGAAAGCAAGTTGGTAATGTCATTCATTGAAGCATCTTCATCCGCCTTGCTGGGCATAGAAGGAAAATAAACTACCCCTAAGTTCACACTTGGATCCGCTTTATAAGTTAAAGGATATTGTTTGATATAATTGGCAAGATCTGCAGTAGTTACTTTTATTGGATTTTTTTGCAGAAATGTTCCGTAATCTACTTTTACAAAATCAATATCTGCCAACTGATCGCGTTGCTTCATCAGCTCCTCAGCTTCTTTTTTTCCGGTAGTAATTCCGGTGGTAATATTGGCAAAAAGCTGTCTTGCCATCATTCGGTATTCGATGGCTTTTCTGGTTTTCATCCATTGGTTGTAAGCCTGAAGATCGCCACTATTCTGAAAATCAGCGATTTGTTTTTTAATTTCCTGCAGCCTGAAGTTTCCTTTTTCGTCAAAATTCTGCTGATTTTGGGCGAACATAGGATCGAACTGCAATTGGCTATAGAAGAAATCATCGGTCATTTGCAGTCCCATTTTTTCAAACTGTTGTTTGATGAGTTTGCTTTGCACCATCATTTGCCAGGCCTGCTCTTCTAAACCTGTGCCCGACTGACCTTGTTGCTGAGCCTGCTGCTGCAAGACATACAGCTGATCACTGTATTCTTCTCTGGTAACTGTTTCGCCATTTACCTTCCCGAGTATGTTTGGATTTTTACTAAAAATTTGATCAAACTGGTCGGGTGTCAGCAAGAATGCTAATAATGCAAATGCGATCAGCCCAATAAGCAACCATGATCTTTTTCTAATTTCCGCTAAAACTGCCATCTTTTATTACGTATTTTTATCAGTCTGCGAAAATACACATTTTTAGGAAATTATAGAAAATTTGAATCTATTTTTATTTGTTCTTAGCTGTTTAATGAAAATCTGTCCTCTTTTTTATAAAAATAACAATGGCACAGGAATTGAGAATTCCCCCTTACTGACAGCAATAAAAGCACTTTCCATGGGCATTAAAACCATGACAAGCACAAATTAAATTAAACCGTGACAGTTTGTCACCCCCTTTTTATATGGAAGAATTTGAAGAGATAGATTTTGAAAACATACTGAATGAGAGTTTTGGTATGGTAACGGAAGAATTAAATGTTGATGATATCAAAGAAACCGCTAAGAATACGGTCCAAAAAGTATTTCCCATTCTTCCGGTACGGAATATGATCATGTTTCCACAAGTAATTACTCCCATTACTGCAGGCAGAAAAAATTCCATCCGGTTGATAGAAGAAGCGCAGAGAAACGGTGAATTTATCGGCATTATCAGTCAGAAAAATTCCAATATCGAACAGCCTTTTGAAAAAGATTTATACACCGTAGGAACGTATGCGAAAATTGTGAAAATCATCAAATTACCTGAAGGAAATGTTACCGCAATTATGAAAGGTTTCGGAAGATTTCGGGTGAAAAAAATGATACAGCATGAACCCTATTTCAAAGCTGAAATTGCAAAACTGAAAGACACTCTTCCAAAAAGTGAAGAATTTGAAGCTTTGATGGAAAACATCAAAGATCTTGCGGGAAAAATCATCAACATCGATCCCAATATTCCCAACGCAGCAAATTTTGCTATTAAAAATATTTCGCAACCAGAAGATTTGCTGAATTTCATCTGTTCCAATGCGAATTTTGATATCGCTTCCAAACAAGCATTGCTGGAAGAAAGACACCTTCAGAAAAGAGCAGAAAAATGTTATCAGTTGATGCATGATGATTTCAGAAAACTGGAACTTAGAAACCTGATTCATCAGAAAACATCCAAAGATCTGGACAAGCAACAGAGAGAATATTTCCTGAACCAACAACTGAAAACCATTCAGGACGAACTGGGCAGCGGTGCGGAATCAGACGCTGATGAGCTTCGTAAAAAAGCTGAAAAACTCACGTGGAATGCAGAAGTTCAGGAACATTTTGATAAAGAACTGAGCCGGCTTCAAAGACAGCATCCCAACTCTCCGGACTATAATGTTCAACGAAATTATCTTGATTTTTTCACCGATCTTCCGTGGGGAATTTATTCCAAAGATGTTTTCGATATCGTAAAAGCGGAGAAAACTCTCAACAAAGCACACTTCGGATTAGAAGATATTAAAAAAAGAATTCTGGAGCACATGGCTGTTCTGAAGCTGAAAAACAATATGAAGTCTCCAATTCTCTGTTTGGCAGGCCCTCCAGGAGTAGGAAAAACTTCTTTGGGAAAATCCGTAGCCGATGCATTGGGCAGGAAATACGTGAGAGTATCATTAGGCGGCCTTCACGACGAAAGCGAAATTCGTGGCCACCGAAAGACCTATATCGGAGCCATGGCCGGCAGAATTCTGCAATCCATTAAAAAATCTGGAACTTCGAATCCTGTGATTGTTCTGGACGAAATCGACAAAATCGGACAGGGAATTCACGGAGATCCAAGCTCGGCATTACTGGAAGTGCTTGATCCTGAACAGAACCACAACTTTTACGACAATTATCTGGAGTACGGTTTCGATTTGTCGCGGGTAATGTTCATTGCAACAGCCAATTCGCTGTCTTCTATACAATCTCCTTTGCTGGATAGGATGGAAGTAATTCAGATTGCAGGATATACTTTGGAAGAAAAAATTGAAATCGCCAAACGGCATCTCATCAAAAAGCAATTGGATGAAAACGGTTTAAATACAAAATCTTACAAACTCGGAAATCCCGAAATAAGACATATCATAGAAGCGCACACTTCTGAAAGCGGCGTGCGATCTCTGGAAAAACGTATCGCTTCCATCTCACGTTGGGTAGCATTGCAAACCGCCATGGAAAAAGAATATGACCCGAAAATTACCATTGACAAGATTGATGAAATTTTAGGAATTCCAAGACCTAAAAGTATCTCGGAAATCACAGGAGTTCCGGGTGTGGTGACAGGATTAGCCTGGACATCAGTAGGCGGCGATATTCTTTTTATTGAAAGTATCCTCAGCAACGGAAAAGGAAATCTTACGATGACTGGAAATCTCGGGAATGTAATGAAAGAATCTGCTACTATCGCTCTGGAATACATCAAAGCAAAATACGGCGAACTGGGAATTTCCGAGGAAGATATTGAGAAAAAAAATATTCACGTACACGTTCCCGAAGGTGCAACGCCTAAAGACGGCCCTTCCGCAGGAATTGCGATGCTGACTTCGATGGTTTCCAGCTATAAAAACAAAAAAGTAAAACCTCATCTTGCGATGACAGGAGAAATTACCCTTCGCGGTAAGGTGCTTCCTGTTGGCGGAATAAAAGAGAAACTTCTGGCAGCATCACGCGCTGGAATCCAGGAAATTATCCTTAGTGAAGCCAACAAAAAAGATGTGGAAGAGATAAAGAAAGATTATCTGAAAGGTTTGAAAATAAATTATGTCACCCGAATGAAAGAAGTGATCGATTTAGCCATTGAAAAATAACGAAAAGTCCCGAAATTCCGGGACTTTTTTGATGCGATCAAGTATTTAAAACTGCTGCGATCTGCTCCAGATGTTCATGTGCTGTGAGATCAAACTTAACAGGAACTACGGAGATAAATCCGTCTGCCAAGGCCGTTTCGTCGGCATCGTTTCCGCTGTCCATATTATTGAAATATCCTGTGAGCCAGAAATATTTTTTACCATGCGGATTGATTCTTTCATCAAAACTTTCTTCCCATTTAGCGTGCGCCTGGCGACAGACTTTTATTCCTTTTATTTTGTCTTTTTCCAGTTTTGGAATATTCACATTCAGCACAACACCTTTTGGCAATGGATTTTCTAAAGTTTTCAGTACAATTTCCTGAATAAATTCCTTGGCCTGCCCGAAATCTGCGTCCCAACTGAAATCTAAAAGTGAAAAACCAATTGCCTGAAGACCTTCCACGCCGGCTTCTACAGCAGCAGACATTGTTCCGGAATAAATCACATTGATGGAAGAATTCGCACCATGATTAATCCCCGAAACCACAATATCCGGCTTTCTGGTCAGGATTTTATCCAGCGCAAATTTCACACAATCTACAGGAGTTCCGCTCAGCGAATAATCGGACTGTGGCCCTTCCAGCGATATTTCTTCAAAAGTTAAAGTAGAGTTGATGGTAATCGCGTGACCTTTTCCGCTCTGCGGCGAATTGGGTGCCACTACGACAACTTCGCCTATTTCGTTCATAAATTCTACCAGATTCCGAACGCCCGGAGCCGTAATACCATCATCATTGGTAACCAATATAAGGGGTTTTTGCATTTTAAATTGATTTTCAACAAAAATAATGAAAAAAAAGGCGGCAATTATAAATTAGGTACTAAATTTGAAGTTCTGTAGGCGCTCGTAACAAACGCGCCTAATTCTTTACTAATAAAAAGACAAGAAACCAAATATGTTTAAAAAATTTAAGCTCAATACGTTGCTGCTTTTCATCCCTTTAATGAGTCTGATGTTTTGCTTCAATGCTCCGCAAAATGATGATGAAAAAATGCAAACCATCATGGTAAGTGTCAAAAATACGCTCTCTTACCTTCATTACAGCCCGAAACCAATAAATGATGCCTATTCGCAACAGGTGTATGATAAGTATTTTGAAATGATCGATTTCGGGAAAAGATATTTCTTGCAGTCGGATATGGAAGAATTCAGCAAACACAAAACCAAGCTTGACGATTATCTGAACAGAGGCGAACTTACCTTTTATAAACTCACTGTTGATCGTTTGTATCAACGAGTGGATGATGCAGATCAAATCTCAAAAGATATTTTCAGCAAGCCTATTGATCTTAATGAAGAAGAAACCCTGATTCTGGAACATAAAGTGAAAACATCTCCAGCCAATAAACAGGAACAATACAATGACTGGAAAAAATTCATTAAATACAACATTCTTCAGGAAATTGAAACCCTGAACAGCCGTGAAGAAGCACAACGCAAGAAGAAAGACAGTGTTCAGAAACACGGTTTGCAGGACACCATCAAACTGGAAATTCTGACACCCGAACAAAAATTCACCAAAGCGCGAGATGAAGTGAAAGATTATATGGGTGAAACTTTTACCCGTTTCAAAAAAAGAAAAAAAATGGATTGGTTCACGGTGTATATGAACGCTTATTCTGAAGTTTTCGATCCGCATACCAGCTATTTTTCTCCCCGAAACAAAGAAGATTTTGATGTTAATTTCACCGGAAAAGTTATTGGTATCGGTGCGATTATTCAGGAGAAAAAAGGAAATTTATTTTTAGGCCCGCTTACGATTGGAGCTCCTGCCTGGAAATCAAAACAGCTTTCTGAGGGCGATAAAATAATAAAAGTAAAGTCTTTGCCCAATAAAGAAGCGGTGAATGTAGTAGGAATGCTTTCGGACGAGGCAGTTCGGCTCATTCGCGGGAAAGAAGGCATGGCGGTCACTTTAACTGTGGAAAAGAAAGACAAAACGATACAGGAAGTTACCATGATCCGAGAAGAAGTCGCCATGGAAGACACATATGCCAGAAGTATCATCGTCGATTCTCCGGATGGCAAAAAATTCGGATTCATCAATCTTCCGAGTTTTAATGCCGAATTCGATAAATCGGACGGGCGCAATGCTTCCGATGATGTGAAAGCAGAAATCATAAAACTGAAAGCCCAGAATGTTCAGGGAATTATTCTGGATTTAAGAAACAACGGCGGCGGATCTCTTACTGAAGTGGGCGATATTATGGGACTTTTCATGAATGCAGGACCATATGTTCAAGTAAAAGATACTCAGGGGAAAATTCAGACTTTAAAAAATAAAAATAATAATCCGCTGTGGACAGGTCCATTGGTCATAATGCAAAACGAACTTTCCGCATCTGCATCAGAAATTCTGGCCGGAGCAATGCAGGATTACGGAAGAGCTGTTGTCGTAGGATCTCCACAATCTTTTGGAAAAGGAACTGTACAAACTTTCATTGACCTCAACCGATTTTTAAGTACCAATGATGATTTCGGTTCTGTAAAACTTACGATTCAGAAGTTTTATCGCGTCACGGGTGAATCGACACAGAAAAAAGGAATTGTTTCAGATATTGAAATGAAAGATTTCTATACCTTTTCTGAAATTGGCGAGCGTTATGATGACTATGCGCTGGCTTGGGACAAAATTCCTGCAGCACAGTTCACTCCCGTGAAAATGGTGAATGTGGAAGACCTCAGAAAAAGCAGCGAACAGAGAATGAAGAACAATACCAATTATCAGTTGCTTCTGGAATCCGCTCAGTGGAAAGAAAACATGAATAAAGAAGAATCCATTCCACTGAACCAAACTAAGTTTTTTGAGCTGATGAAACAAAGAAAAGATCAAATCAAAAAATTTGAAGCTTTGAATAAGTTTAGAAACGGATTAAAGTTCAATATCTATCCTGATGAAATTCAGCGAGAGAAAAAAGACGAAGCCTTTAAAAAGAAAAACGAAAACTGGATCAAACGCTTGGAAAGGGATGTTTACCTGCAGGAAGCTGTAAATATCATAAACGAAATATAACGAAAAAATCCGCTTTGCATAAAAACAAAGCGGATTTTTATTTTCTGAATGAGCAGAATTATTTTATTTCAACACATCCAATTCTTCCGCCTGCGTTTCCGGTAGGCTGTGTTTTGAAATCATCTTCTTTTTCATGAATAATAATAGACTTTCCATAGATATTTTTGGTTTCATCGCTACAACCCAGACACCATTTATCCGTACTCATTACCAATCTGCCAGTTCCGTTGGCATCCGCCTTCAGGTTTCCGAGATCACCTGCGTGATGGCTTCCGTGTCCCCATTTTCCATGATCGTGTGAAGTTGGATTCCAGTGTCCTCCTGCCGAACTACCGTCTGTTGCCGAACAATCTCCTTTCTCGTGAATATGTGCGGCGTGAATTCCGTTTGGGCTCAGTTTATAAACATTCAAATCCAGTTCTACAGTGTTCCCTTTTTGGGTGAACTTCGCAGTTCCCTGTACCTGCGATCCACTTTTTGAATGAATGGAATACGTTTTGGTCGTGCTGCACGATGCAGCGAAAATACTTCCGGCTGCCAAGATGCAAAATGTTGATAATTTCATTTTAATCGGTTTAAAAATTAAGTCTATAAAATTAAGCTTTAATTATCGGCTGTAACAATAACATTAAAAAATTAAAATACAACCAAGAAATTATGTAAGCGAAATACGTTTTCCGAAAAAGAGACTTCCAACTTTTCCTTATCTTTGCCACCACAAAATTCCCAGTATGTCAAAATCATTAATTCCGAAGCTCGAAGCGATAAAACAGCGCTACAATGAAGTAGCAGATCTCATCATTCAGCCGGATGTCATTACAGATCAGAAAAAATATTCGCAACTGAATAAGGAATACAGCGACTTGGGAAAGATCGTGAAGGTGTACAATCAGTATAAAGCCGCTTTAGATACCATCTCCGAGTCCGACGAAATTATCGCAGACGGTTCTGATAAAGATTTTGTAGATCTGGCAAAAGCGGAAAAAATGGAAGCTCAGGAAAAAATTCCGGCACTGGAGGAAGAACTGAAAGTATTGTTGATACCGAAAGATCCGACGGATGACAAAAACGTCATTGTAGAACTGCGAGCAGGAACCGGCGGCGACGAAGCGGCCATTTTCGTGGAAGATATTTACAGAATGTATTCCATGTATTTTAAAAACAAAGGCTGGCGACATGAAATTACAGATTCCAACGAGGCTGCCAAAGGCTATAAGGAACTTATTATGAAAATAGAAGGCGAAGGCGTCTATGGAATTATGAAGTTTGAATCGGGCGTTCACCGGGTGCAGCGTGTTCCGGAAACTGAATCTCAGGGAAGAGTTCATACTTCTGCCATCACGGTTGCTGTACTTCCGGAAGCTGAAGAAGTAGATGTAGAAATAAATCCGGCCGATATTGAAATGCAGACTTCGCGTTCAGGAGGAGCAGGAGGACAGAACGTAAATAAAGTAGAAACCAAAGTTCAGCTTACGCATAAACCTTCAGGCCTTGTCGTGGTTTGTCAGCAGGCACGTTCGCAGTTGGCCAACAGAGAATTGGCAATGGAAATGCTTCGTGCAAAACTTTATGATATTGAACTCCAGAAAGTGCAGGGAGATGTAGCAGCACAAAGAAAATCTATGGTTTCTACCGGCGACCGTTCGGCGAAAATAAAAACATACAATTATCCTCAGGGAAGAGTCACGGATCACCGCATCAACAAGTCTATTTACAACCTGGATGCTTATATGAACGGTGAAATTCAGGAGATGATTGACGCAGTTATCATGGCGGAAAATGCGGAAAAGATGAAAGGAGAAGAGGAAAATTATTAAACATTCTTTGTAGCATAAATATGTATATTTACCAAATTATTATTAATCACTTAAATTACAATTTTATGAAAAAGTCAATTTTTATCATCGGTGCCATCGCCGCCGTATCACTTGTTTCGTGTAAAAAGACTGAAGCCACAGCTTCTGACGTTCATGATGATTCAGCAATAATCATCGGAGATTCTGCTGCCATCATTGTTGATGATGATTCTTTGCCTATCACAGATTCTTTGGGCAACGCGGCCGAAAACACAATGGATGCTGCAGGAAATACCATCCGGGATGGTGCCAATGAAGTGAAAGACGCTGCCAATGATGCCACAGACGGTGATGGCGATATCACAAGATAATGATTTTTAAAAATCATTCTGAACTCATAACCTTATCGGTTATGAGTTTTTTTATTTTATATATTTGTTAAAATCTAAAATTCAAAACATGAAAAAACCTTTCGTTTATATAACACTTCTGTCTGCTGTTTTGTTTATTTCCTGTGAGAAGAAAACCACAACCACCGTAAATGATGAGGGCGAAATTACAACGATAGAGAAAGTAGGTTTCGATGAAGAACAGATTGACTCAACAGCTCAAAATGTGAAAGAAGGCGTGAATAAGGCTGCGAAGAAAACCGGAAAAGCTCTGGAACACGCAGGAAAAAAAATAAAGGAGGAAGTCGATAAAGCCGAAAAAGATCTTAATAAAAGTACGAACAGAAATAAAGATACCGTAAAGTAAATCCAGACACAATTAAACAAGCTCTAAAAAAACCTTAACTTTACTGCCTTTAGCAATTATCAAAGAAATGCGTCAAAAAATTCAGAATCAGCATCCAGATTTCATCCACTCGTTTGAAGAAAAACAGCCTTATTTTTTTGAAAAAGACGGCCTGGAAATGAAATCATCTTATACTTCAAAAGATACTCAGGACAGTAATATACTAAATACTCAGGCGGGAATCGCTCCTTATCTTCGCGGGCCGTATTCGACCATGTATGTTCAAAAACCTTGGACTATCCGGCAATATGCGGGCTTTTCAACTGCTGAAGAATCCAATGCATTTTACAGAAGAAACCTCGCTGCAGGACAAAAAGGACTTTCTGTAGCTTTTGATCTGGCAACACACCGCGGTTACGATTCTGATCATCCCAGAGTAGTTGGCGATGTAGGAAAAGCCGGCGTAGCCATTGATTCCGTGGAAGATATGAAGATTTTGTTCAATGAAATTCCTTTGGATGAGATTTCAGTTTCAATGACGATGAACGGTGCCGTTCTTCCTATTTTGTCCTTTTACATCGTAGCTGCTGAGGAACAGGGCGTTGCTCAGGAAAAACTTTCCGGAACTATACAGAATGATATTCTGAAAGAATTCATGGTGCGCAACACCTACATTTATCCGCCTGCTCCTTCCATGAAAATCATTGCAGATATCTTTGAATATTCTTCTAAAAATATTCCTAAATTCAATTCTATTTCTATTTCAGGGTATCATATGCAGGAAGCGGGTGCAACTCCGGTTCTGGAAATGGCTTATACCTTGGCAGACGGATTAGAGTATGTGAGAACTGGAATTAAAGCAGGAATGAGCATTGATGATTTCGCTCCACGTTTATCGTTTTTCTGGGCTATCGGGATGAATCATTTCATGGAAATTGCAAAAATGCGTGCCGCAAGATACATCTGGGCTCGTCTTTTGACTCAGTTTAATCCTCAGAATCCGAAATCTTTAGCCTTGCGAACCCATTCTCAAACCTCGGGCTGGAGCTTAACTGAGCAGGAACCTTTTAATAATATTACCAGAACTACCATTGAAGCCTTGTCTTCTGCTTTGGGCGGAACACAGTCGCTCCACACGAATGCCTTAGATGAAGCCATTGCGCTTCCCACCGATTATTCAGCGAAAATTGCGAGAAATACACAAATTATTCTTCAGCATGAAAGCGGAATTTGCAATGTGGTAGATCCAATGGGTGGAAGCACTTTGATAGAAAGCCTGACCCAGCAGATGATCGATGAAGCGATGAAATATATCGATGAAGTTGAACAGGAAGGCGGAATGACAAAAGCCATCGAAGCAGGAATTCCCAAAATGAGAATTGAAGAAGCAGCAGCGAAGAAACAGGCAAAAATTGATAGTGGCGAAGAGTTTATCATCGGAGTCAATTCTTTTAAATCACAATTGAAACAGCCGGAATTTGATATTTTGGATATTGATAATTCTGAAGTTCGGAGAAAACAGATTTTAAGGCTTGAAAAAATAAAATCGGAACGGAATGCTGAAGCAACGGCAGAAATTTTGAACCAACTTAGAAAAGCAGCCGAAACCGGAAGCGGAAATCTTCTGGAAATCTGCATTGAAGCAGCCAGAAGAAGAGTTACGTTAGGCGAAATGAGCGATGCCCTAGAAGAAAGTTTCGGGCGGTACAAAGCCAATATCAGAACCATACAAGGTGTATATGCGATGAATGCCAACAAAAATGAATATTTTGAAAAAGCTGTGACTTTAACTCAGAAATTTGATGAATCTGAAGGTAGAAGGCCAAGAATTATGGTCGCCAAAATGGGCCAAGACGGACATGACCGCGGTGCCAAAGTAGTAGCAACGGCTTTTGCAGACATGGGTTTCGATGTGGATGTAGCTCCTCTTTTTCAAACTCCTGAAGAAGTGGCAAAACAAGCGGTAGAAAATGATGTTCACATTCTGGGAATTTCTTCTCTTGCAGCCGGACACAAAACACTTGTTCCTCAGGTTGTAGAGGAACTGAAAAAGCTTGATGCAGAGGATATCAGCATCGTTGTTGGCGGTGTCATTCCTCAGCAGGATTATGATTTTTTATATCAAAACGGTGCAGATTTCATCTTCGGACCAGGAACTAACCTGCCAAAATCTGCCTGTGAAATTCTTGAAAAAATGATGTCAGGATCAATAAACTAAAAATCCCGGTGAAGACTTGTTTTAATTATTTGCCGTAATATATTCATAGACTAAAGTTCCCTGCTCCTCTGTTAGCTTGGATTTCTTTGCCATAATATTGACAATCCCGATCCATTCATCATCATTATGAGATTTCGGGTCCGGAAGATCATGACATTTTCCGCAAGAATTATCGAAAATTACTTTTCCCTGTGCAATACGGTCAGATTCTGAAACTTTGCTTCCGGGTTGTACTGCAGTTCCTTTCTGTGTACAGGAAACCATAAAAATACCTGAAACTATCACTGTAAGAATTCCTTTTTTCATTGGTAAATATTTGTGCTCTAAAATACAGATATTTTTGAAGCCGGAAAATTGTTTTTTGTACATTTGAGAAAATGAAAATTTCCAACGAAGAACTGATAAAAGGAATACGATCCGGCAACAAACGAATGCTCGGAAAAGCCATCACGCTGGTGGAAAGCCGAAACGCAGAACACCGGCTGCAAGCTGAAGATTTGCTGAAGAAAGTAATGCCTTACACCGGAAACTCGGTCCGCATCGGCATCACAGGAGTTCCTGGTGCGGGAAAATCTACTTTCATCGAAAGTTTTGGTAAGCTCCTCATTCAAAAAGGAAAAAAAGTCGCAGTTCTCGCTATTGATCCCAGTTCATCTTTAAACAAAGGCAGCATTTTAGGAGATAAAACCCGGATGGAAGAACTGGCAAAAGAAGAAAATGCTTTCATCCGACCTTCCCCAAGTTCAGGATTTCTGGGCGGAATTGCGAACACTACTTTTGAAACGATGCTGGTTTGCGAAGCCGCAGGATATGATCATATTCTAATAGAAACCGTGGGCGTGGGACAAAGTGAAGTTCTGGTAGCAGACATTTCGGATGTTTTTCTTTTCCTGAAAATAATTGGCGGAGGCGATGAATTGCAGGGAATAAAGCGCGGTGTGATGGAAATGGTGGACATTATTTTCATCAATAAAGTAAATCCTGAAAACATAAATAAGGCGAAATCGACGAAACAGGAGCTTCTGAGAGCATTATATTTTCTGCATGAAAAAGAGAAAAACTGGAAAGTTCCGGTGTTATTGGGATCTGCGTTGCAAAACGAAGGACTGGAATCAGTAGAAGAGAAAATTTCAGAATTTATCGAACTGAAAAAACAGAGCAGCCGTTTCGAAGAAGTACGGAAACAGCAGGCCGAAAAACGTTTTGATTATTGGGTACAGCATTATATTCTTCAGGCAACAACCCAAGAAAATACCATGCAGAATTCTTTAGAAAATCATAAAAATAATGTATCAGAACTGCGCGCAAATCCGAGTTCTGAAGCTAAGTTGTTTGTGGAAAAGATTTTAGGGAAATCTATTTCTTAGTTTCCTCATTTTTCATGATATACCCGTCATAGGAAATCGGTTGCCGGTCCTGAGCATTAACAGAAAGTGTCGCTTTTCCGTTTTTGTAAATTTCCAGGTGTAAAACATTGATGTGAGAAACATCCCGCGGCGTGATTTTCAGAAAATAAGTTCCTTTCTTATTCTGCTCCTGCGTAATGGTAAAATCTTTAGAGCTAAAATTAATCCCTTGTTTATCAGTATTGTAAATATTTGCATTGTAAACTCTGCCAAAATAAGGAAGCGCGGCCGTTATAGAGTTTTTCTTCAGAACGAGGGTGTAGCCATAATCTAACCTCATCATTTGGGATGCGCTGTACGTAGGAATTGAATTGGCAGCATTAATCACATCAGGATTTGAAGAATTGGCTTTTTCCGCCATAAAAGTGAGCTGCTTTGCGTTCACCATGTTTTCTAACGCTTCCGGAGAAACGTAAATCTGTGAAGAGCATCCCTGAAAAAGTAACATGCTCATCATCAGAAATATAATCTTTTTCATTTTTGATATATTTTGTTATACAATCACTACAAATTTAATGCAAAAAAAATACTCTTTTTCTTTTGGAATAAAAATTGAGGAATCTGAAAGTATTAAATAATCTGTTATGAATAGTAAAAGTATTTTAGGAATCGGAATTACACTAACCGTAATGACAGCCTGCTCCACCAATCCCATTACCGGAAGATCTTCCCTGAAACTGGCCAACGATGCTGAAATTTCTACGATGGCTGCACAGGAATATCGGAAAACCCTAACACAAGAAAAGGTGATTACCGGAACGCAACAAGCCAAAAGTGTTACGAATGTAGGAAACAGAATTAAAAATGCAGCGCAAGCTTACTATAGAAATATCGGTCGGGAATCTGACCTTGCACATTACAACTGGGAATTCAAACTGATTGAAAACAAACAACTTAACGCATGGTGTATGCCCGGAGGAAAGGTAGCTGTTTATACAGGAATTCTCCCTATTACGGGTAATGATACGGGACTTGCAGTTGTTCTTGGACATGAAGTTTCACACGCATTAGCAGGACACGGAAATGAAAGAATTTCACAGGCAATGGTGGCAGAATTGGGAGGTGCTCTTATTGGATCCACAATTTCCAGCGGACAATGGGCCCAAATATTTTCTCAGGTATATCCAATCGGAGGACAAATGGTTTTACTTTCCTACGGAAGGAAACAAGAACTTGAAGCTGATCAAATGGGGCTTTATCTTATGGGAATGGCGGGATACGATCCTAGACAAGCAATCCCGTTTTGGAACAGAATGGAATCTGCATCCGGAAACAACCAACGCCCGCCTGAATTCCTTTCTACCCACCCCGGACCGGAAGACCGTATTGCTGGTTTGAATAAATATATGAACAAAGCGATGGAGTATTACAGAGCTGCAGGCGGAAAATAAATTCTTTTTTTTATCGGAATTGTCTTAAATTTATTTACATTTGAGTTTACAATCCAATCCATTATGAAGAATTTGATCTTTGCAGGTGTGCTGCTTCTCGGCGTTTCGTTTTTATTGTATAATCTTATGCCGGAGTTTTCTCCCGTCAGATTTTTTGAACCCATCAGTCTGATGGGAATGCTGGCAGGAATAGGAATTGGGCTCATCATCGGAGGTGTTATCGGTTACATCAGCAAAGGTTCTGCAATAAGAGAAGAAAAGAAAAGACAGGAATTTAAAAGACTTTTGGAAGAACGTGCAATTTTACAAAAACAAGCTGAAGAACAGGCTAAAAAAGAAGAAGCATTAAGACAAGAATCAGTTTTAAATAATGATGCGCAGAATAATTTTTAATTCTGCGCATTTATTTTATTGCAAATTAAATCAATAACAATTCTTAGAAAACGTATCCGATTCCTAAAATTATCAAGCTTGGCCTGTTGTCGTAGCGAATCACATAATCGGGATCAATCGCATTTGAAGCGGAATTCACATACGTTCGTTCATCCGAAGTGAATGCTCCTTCATATCTTGCTGTAAGAACAATTTTGCTGATTTTGGACTGAAGACCAAACTGGTATCCAACCGTAAAGTTATTCGTTGCATTTTCTTTGAAATCATTATACTGATTTTCTGAACTCAGATTATAACTTGCAACAGGTCCGGCTACCACACCAAGATAATTGCTCACTACGTTCATCCCCAAAAGCACGGGCAAATCTATACGATTATTCACCGCTTCAATCGTTGTATTGGTATCTCTGTGCGTAAAAGAATTTTTGAAAGTAGTATAGTACAGTTCTGGCATAATAAAGAAAGAGGAAGGAAGATCAACCTTGGCTGAAATTCCGATATTGAATCCTATGTTATTTTTCCCGCTATTATTGTAAATTTCGGGAACAGCGTTGCTTAAATTTTCCCAAGAAGGGCTTCCGGTTGGAAAAATCATATTCGCTTTTCCGGCGAATGACACTTGAGCAGCAACACTTACGGAAGCCGAAAACAAGATGGTAAATAAAAGTTTATTCATTTTCCTTAGGTTTAATATTTTCAATTGAAGTTTTATCTGTGGACAAGAAATATTCTCTAAGTTCTTTAAAAAGTTCTGATGAATATACGAAATCAACCAGATTTTCATTTTTTGCTGTAATAACGTTATCTTTATTTCCTTCCCATTCCAGAAGGCCATCCTTCAGATATACAATTTTCTCGCCAATAGTCATCACCGAATTCATATCATGGGTATTGATAATGGTAGTGGTATTATATTGTTGCGTAATTTCTACCAATAAATCGTCGATAACATTGGAAGTATAAGGATCCAATCCAGAGTTGGGTTCATCGCAGAAAAGATATTTGGGATTATTCACAATCGCCCGTGCAATAGCAACTCTTTTCTGCATACCGCCAGAAATCTCTGCCGGAAATTTTCGACTGGCTCCTTCCAAATGCACACTATCCATTACTTCTCTTGCTCTTCTTTTCTTTTCACGGAAAGTAAGGTTGGTAAACATATCCAGAGGAAATGTTATATTTTCTTCCACCGTAAGCGAGTCGAAAAGCGCACCGCCCTGAAATACGGTTCCGATCTCCGCACGCAAACTCTGTTTCTCTTCCCTTGACAATTTCGTGACATCTCTCTCATCGAAAAGAATGGTTCCCGATGATGGTTCATAAACATTGAGCAACGATTTCAGAAACACCGTCTTCCCTGAACCACTTTGCCCAATGATGAGGTTAACTTTGCCGGTTTCAAAACTGGTACTGATGCCTTTCAGGACTTCAGTATCCCCAAACTTCTTTTTTAAATCCTTTACTTCAATCATCAGCTTAATATCATTTGGGTAAGTAATAATTCAGAAATGATAATAAAGACCATAGTCCAGACTACTGCCTGAGTGCTCGCCCTTCCTACTTCCAGGGAACCTCCTTTTACATTGTATCCATAATAAGCCGGTACTGAAGCAATTATAAAAGCAAAAACCAGAGTTTTGATGAACGCGTAATAGTAAAAGAGATTTGGCATATACATCTGAATTCCAGTCTCGTAATCTGCCTCGGTCCAGTTGCCTGTTAATTCACCGGCAATATAACCACCAAAAATCCCCATTGTTATACTGATTGCAATGAGCAGTGGATTAAAAATAAGACTCGCAACAATCTTAGGAAAAATTAAATAACTGGCAGAATTAACTCCCATAATATCCAATGCATCAATCTGTTCGGAAACCCGCATGGTTCCGATACTGGAAGCAATATACGATCCTACTTTACCTGCAAGAACAAGGCTGATGATGGTGGGCGAAAATTCTAAAACCAACACCGCTTTCGTGGCATAACCTACAAAAGACTGTGGAATCGGGAATGCCGATGCATCAAAATTATTGAACATCTGAATAGCTACTACGGCTCCCACAAATAGTGAGGTAAAGACGACCAATCCAAAAGAATTGACTCCCAAATCAGTGATCTCCCTCATCAGGAGCTTCCAGAAAACGGACATTTTCTGTGGAGCTCTGAAGGATTTTCCTATCAGCAAAAAGTATTCTCCAAAAGCGTTCAGGAACTTTTTTATCATGCGGCTAAATTAATATTTTTCTACTTATCATCAGATGTTTAATACGCTTTTTTATCTCCCGCCAGCACGAGGTAAATAGTTTTGACAATAATGACAAGATCCAGAATCGGACTCCAGTTTTTCACATAGAACGCATCTGCTAAGATTCTTTTCTTCATTTCAACATTCATATCTCCGGTGTCACCACGCAGGCCATTTACCTGAGCAAGGCCTGTAATTCCAGGTTTTACAAGACTCCGAATGGTATATTTTCCTATTTTTCTTTTATAAAAATCATCCACCAAAAGCATGTGCGGACGCGGACCTACGACGGACATTTCGCCTAACAAAACATTAATGAACTGAGGCATTTCATCTAGGCTGGTTTTTCTTAAAAATTTTCCTATTGAGGTAATGCGCTCATCATTTTCTTTGGTAGTTTTACTGGCAGATTCATTATTCACCACCATCGTTCTGAATTTATAACAGTAAAAAACCTCATCATGATAACCATAGCGTTTCTGTTTGAAAAAAACCGGGCCTTTGCTGTTGATTTTAATTAATAAAGCCAGAATCGGGAAAAGCCATGAAGCAATAAAAACAATAACCAAAGCAGAAAACAGGAGATCGAATATCCTTTTTATCAACCAGTTACTGAAGTAATCCAAAGGGAATTTCGCCGGCGAAAGGACAGGCTGGGTTTCAATATACATTACTTCATAATTGAAATAATGGTTGTTATCCGTTTCGGGGATGAGCGCTACTTTTATTTTATGGATTTCTGCCTGTTGATAAATTTCATTCTGTTGTGCGGAACTGATGCCTGAACCATGCGCCGGCATATACAGCGTATGAATTCCGTTTTCACTCCAGAAAGCTACCAATTCTTCATTTCGAATTTCCGTATGAGGATAAGGGTGAATTTTAAAACCATAATCCCTTCTCTCAGTCAGCGCATTTTCCAAAATTTCACTCGCATCTGTTTTCGCTCCTAAAAACATGACATTCCGGAAGTTAAGGCCTTTTGTTCTCAAAAATTTCAAGAAAAAGAAAATGATCGATTTCAGAAAAAAGAAAATAACAAACAGACTGATAGCCAAGCCGAAGCGTTCATGCTTCAGAAAGATGTTATTGCTTACTTTACCTAAAAGAATAATCCCGAACAGAAAAATAAGAATATGGCTAATGAGGCGTTCCAGATAAAGTGTGTAGGTTAGATTTCTGGGAATATCATAGAGTTTGGTTCTGCCGCTCAACAATATCCAGAAGAAAATAAGTAGCAGAATTGAAAGCCCATTTTGCTCCCAGTCTACGTTTTGAATCTGAAGTTCCCGGTTTCTGAGATGAAAAAAGAAAACAAAGACAAAAGCAATGATAAAGATATCCAGCAGGATGACAATTCCTTTGAAGTATTTGGAAAACCGAAGTTTCTGCATTCTGTTTAAAAAAGAAATTAAAGATAAGAATTTTTTTCATTACAGCAGTCAAACCCTTCTTCTATTGCTGATTTGACTGTACTTTCCTAAGCGATTAAATTAATTTTCAGCGGTTTTTTGTTTTAAAAATTCTAAAACTTTCCAGCCAAGCTGATCTATTTTTTTGAGGAATTCCGCAAGGAGAATGGCCAAAACAATATTAACAGCAAAAATAAATATCAACAAAACGCCCCAATGCATTTTTTCTTGCAAGGGAACCACGAGAAAATAGATGAGCGAAGAACTCATTCCCTGTGCGAAATAATAGAAAATAGCATTCCGCCCAATATAATTGATGAAATTATCTTTTCTGATTTTCAATCTGTTATATAAGACAAATAAGGTGGCCAACGAAAATAAAGACCAAATAACGTACGGGATTTTCGGGGGAAATTTCTGTTTATTCATTCTGTAAAATATATCACTTCCATAATTCCAGAACATTCCGATCAATAGTAGCGCAATTCCCGCATAGATAAAAGGAATGGTTTTCGTAGGGATTTTTTTCCCTTTTAAAGTATTGGCAACCAGAAAAACGCCGAGATAAACAACGATATATCCTACCTGACCTGAAGGATAATAATGGGGAAAGAAATGAAAAAGAAGGATCAGGGCAAGACAGATTCCGATGAACCAACGAACATGCTTAGGAAAAAATTTCAGGATCAAAACACCAAAAACGGTCATGATGAAATATACTTTCAGATACCAGAAACTTCCCATCACTACAGGAAAAGTGTCCGCGTTGGTATAGCTGTGAAGGTACCAGTTGCCCAAGTTTTGCCATTGTGGAATATCCGAAATATTCTGTGGTACATATTTACTGCCAAAGGTGGAATAGAAATTTTTCATCTCATCCATTCCGAAAAAATGAAGCCCGAAAACTTTAAATAAATAATCCAGGAAAAACAGAAATGTTACAAAGATCATGTAGGTAATCTGCAGTTTCAGAAGTCGGTAAAGTGTTTTTTCAACATTATTGCCGGAAGTGAGTCCGCTGAGTGCATAAAACAGCGGCACATCTATTAGCAGTGAAAGCACCCGCATTTCCGAAGGAACATAAAACTGTCCGCTCCAGAATACGGTGTGAATAAAAATAATGGAAAGGGTGGCAATACCCTTGGCGAAATCAATGTAAAGGTCTCTTTGCATATAGTCTGCTTATTCAGAATCAAATGTAAAATAAAAAACACACACAACCCTTTGAATTATAGAAATATTTTGTACTTTTGCACACTCAAATATTTATTAACAACCTAAAAATTATAAGCAATGTTTGCAATTGTAGAGATAGCAGGGCTTCAATACAAAGTTGAGCAAGACCAGAAGTTGTTTGTAAACCGTCTGAAAGGAGACAAAGGATCGAAAGTTTCTTTTGATAAAGTTCTTCTTACTGTAAACGGTTCTACGACTGTTGGCGCCCCGGCTGTAAGCGGTATCACTGTTGATGCTGAAATCCTGGACCACATAAAAGCTGACAAAGTAATTGTCTTCAAAAAGAAACGCAGAAAAGGATACGAGAAAAAGAATGGTCACAGACAATCTTTATCTCAAATCGTAATTACCGGAATCACAGGTTTCGATAATGACAAGAAAGAAAAGAAAGCCGCTCCAAAGGCTAAGAAAGCAGCAGCAGCAGAACCTGCAGCTACAGAAACAACAACAGACAGCAACAACGCTGAATAATTTATAAACCAAAAAACCTTAAAATAAAATGGCACACAAAAAAGGAGTTGGTAGTTCCAAAAATGGTAGAGAGTCACATTCCAAAAGACTGGGAGTGAAGATTTTCGGAGGACAGGCAGCAATTGCTGGCAACATCATCGTAAGACAAAGAGGTACGCAACACCACCCGGGTGAAAACGTGGGCATGGGTAAAGACCACACTTTGCACGCATTGGTTGACGGTAAAGTAGTTTTCAGAAAGAAAGCAAACAACAGATCTTTCGTATCTATAGAGCCTAACGCATAAGTAGCGTTTAGCATAAAAATTGAAATCCTGACTTTTTGCAAGTCAGGATTTTTTATTTGGAATTCGCTTCCGTTTCTTTTTTCTCCGCAGGTGAAATCCCAATGAGGGTTTTCTTTAGGCCGTCCTCAATTCCTTTCCAGAACAAATTGAAAAAAGAACGCGTAGGATCGCGTTCCGCTTTTATTTCCACAGAATCAGGCAAACTTCCCGAATCAGATTTTACAAAAATATTGACAATGGCCGAAAGAACTTTCTTTTTTTCGCCGGTTTCTTTCAGCAAATCCACTTTCAGGTCTTCATGCTTAATCTGCATTTCTCCCTGAATTCCTGATTTATTTCCATTAAAATCAAAACTCAAAACATCAATACTCCCTGTAGCACGAATTTCCAGATAAGGTTCAATAAAAGGATTAATGCGTTGAGCCGGCAAATCGGCGATGCTTCCTTTAATCTGAAACCGGTCATCTTTACTCGCCGTATCCAAATTCCAGGTAACATCCATAGGAGAAGCGTTCATAAAACGACACTGGATGCGAATCGGAATTTTGGTATTTCCCGACCTTTTCCCTGAGTTGATATTTTGTGCTGTCAGGTTGAAATTTCCGAAACTCAGTTTTCCCGGACCTTCACTTTTCTCGGTGTCTTCTTCATATTCCAGCAAAGCATTTTTTAGTTCCAGCTTCCGCACCGTGAAAGGAAACGAAATCCGCCTCAATAGTTCAGAATACATCGGTTTTACAGAAGAATCATCTTTTGGAATTTTGCTTCGGAAAATATTCGCGTCTGCTGATTGAATGGTAATTTGGTCTGCATTGAAGGATTTATTTTTCGAAAGTAAATTCCATTTTCCCTGTATTGAAATCTTAGGTGCTTTCAGGTTATAAAGGTCTTTTTCCACAGGAATCATTCGGATAAATTCACTTCTGGAAACTGTCGGAATCATGGTGAAATCCGCCACTTGAATAGTCGACGGATTTAGATTCACATTATTTGTTTTAATGTTGTAAAAGCGGGTTTTGTAGTGTAAATTTCTTGCAGTGATGGAATAATTTCCAAGATCGAAGACCAACTGATCGGTCTGCGAAATTTTCAAAGAATTTACATTGGCAGTCAGGCCTGTTATGGTAAGAGGTTGTTCTTTATTTATATAAGTAAAATCAGAGTTTTTCACTACGATATTTCTAATTTTCACCGGAAAATGAATAGTGGAAACTTGTGTTTTTTTCGGTTGGGAATTTACCGCGGCTCGCACCGAACCTTTCGCTCCATCTACTGTAATATTTTCAATGTCTAAATGAAGTGTATTATTTTTGAAGTTCCAGTCGTTTGTAGTGAAAGCCAATTGATTACCGGTGAATTGTAAGGAAGAATTATTTGAACTTTTAGTTAATGGTAAGATAGAAATTCGATTGAGCTTTCCGCTTTTTGGTGTCAGAGAAATTGATCCTATTTTTCCTTTCTGATTCTTTGCAGCGAATGAAATATTTTCCCCGGAAATTTTGAAATCGGCATAGGCAAACGGAATCGTTTCCTTCGATGTTTCCTGATCGAATATAAATTTATTGATTCCAATATTCACTTTTTCTGATCCAAAAATGGTTTCTCCATTTGTTTTTCGGATTTCAATTCTGGCGTTATTTAAAACAATATCATCAAGTTTCAGATCGGGAGTTTTTCTTTTTTTCTTCTTTTTAATAGAAGGCGTTGCAGTGTACATCAGAATTTCAGGCTGTTCCAGAGTGAAGTTGGCCATTGAAATGATATTTTTATTCAGCTGAATATCCGTAAAGTGAACTTCTTTGGAAGTAATCCTAAACATATTTTTCCGTTCAGGGAAGGATTTTTCAAACTGTTGCGGCGTGACTTGCGGTATCAACCGGAATTCATCAATCACCATTTTCCCTTTCTCCGTTTTGATGCTTTTGGCCGAAGCAATGTACAGATCATCAGGTTGATAAAAAAAATCTTTGCTTTGAATATTGTAATGATCGAAAGCTAACGGCAGCACACTTTCTATGGATTTCTCGGTCATGCGGATATTCTGAACCTCAAGATCAAGTTGGTTCACGGAAAGAAGTTTCTTTCCTTTCGCCGTAAAAACCTGAATATTTCCGCCGTCAATTCTAATATTTTTAAGTAAATCCTGTGTTTTACGCTTTTCTGAATCAGATTTTGGACGGGCGAGAATAATTTGAAGATCGGGTTTGTCCAGAAATAATTCATTGAAATAAAATTCCTTTTTAAATACTGCACGATAAATCCCAAACCTGCTGATCTCCAAGGCATTTATTTTTCCTTTCAAGCGAAGAATTTCCTGATTTTCCGGGTGCTTAGTTTCTATCGAAATATCCTGTGCAACGATGGAACCTGTAATCAAGCTGACTTGAAGCGACTGATAGGAAACTACATAATCACTGTTTTTCTTAATGATTTCCGGCAACTTGTGTTGGAGCCAAAGATGAAGTGCGAGATTGGCGACAATCCCTAAAATCAATATAATCGCCAGAGCAATGGCACCCTTTTTCGCCCATCTTTTATTCATCAGAAAAATATTATCTAAAGATATGGAAAAAGCAGTCGCAATCTTTTTTCAAGATATTTTGAAATGTTTGCTTAATTATAGGGAATTAATCTATAATTCAGAAAACTACAAAGTTTCAAGCTCCACTACATAGCCTTCATGGCTTCTCATATTGATGAAATTTCCGCCTTCAAAATAAAGATATTGCCCTTTAATTCCGGCTAATGTTCCTTCAAACTCGGGATTTTTGTCCATCGTAAAAACATTGATGTTCGCTGGAGCTTCATAAGGATAATCCAACCGCGACACCTCGCCTTCCATAGAATAGAAATCTTTGAATTCTTCCGGAAAATACTGCTCTATTTTATTTCGGAAATCCGCAAGATCCAGATCGTCTTCAAAATCGTCCTGAAGCATTTTTTTATAGTTTGTTTTATCCGGAAGATGCTCTTTCAGGGCAACTTCTATCATTCCGGCTTCATAACGGTTGGTAGTTTTGGCAATGGGCAGCGCAAAAGTAGCACCCTGATCTATCCATCTTGTAGGAAGTTGATTGAACCGCGTAACGCCCACTTTTACGTCTCCGGTATAAGCGAGGTAAACCACGTGAGGAACCAGTTGAATTTCCTGTTCTACCTGCAAATCCCTTTCGGCAATTCCCAGATGTGCGGTGGAAAGTTCGGGCCGGATAATGGTACCGCTGGCATAAGGACTTTCAAAAAAACACTTTTTGCAGAATCCCATTCGGTACAATTTCTCATCATTTCCACAATTCACACACTTATAGCCAATATGCCTGAGTTTCAATTTTTTTCCGATGAGTTGATTCATGTTAATCAAATCATTAGAAAAATTCAAATAATATTGAATAGGAGTATCATTAATCGTGCTCATTTTCAGCACCTGTCCCTGAAATTTCATTCTGAATTTTTCGTAAAAATAAGGAATTATTTTCCTCTTTCTAATTTTATACCTTTGCGATACAAATAAATTCCAGTATGACGTATCTCATCACCGGAGCCAGCGGTTTCATAGGTTCTCATTTAGCTCAACACCTTTTGCGAAACGGACACTCTGTCATTAACGTTGACAATTTTGACAGTTTTTATGATTACAAAATTAAAATCCGAAATACGCTGGAATCTTTACAGCAATCTCCGCATTTTTCTTTCTCAGAAAAAGATACTGACATCAATACACTCGTAGACCGAACCCATTCTGAGCGGTATCAGTTATATTACCAAGATATTAGAGATCGTGCCGGTCTGAAAACTGTTTTTCAAAATCATTCAGTTGATATGGTGATTCATTTGGCAGCTTTGGCGGGTGTCCGGCCTTCTATCGACAGGCCTTTGGAGTATGAGGAAGTCAATATTCGCGGAACGATGAATCTTTGGGAACTGTGCAGAGATTTTAAAATTCAGAAATTTATTTGCGCATCTTCCTCCAGTGTTTATGGAAATAACGAGAGAATCCCATTTTCTGAAACAGATTCAGTGGATCACCCCATTTCTCCTTATGCAGCAACCAAAAAAAGTGTAGAAACTTTGGGCCATGTGTATCATCATTTGTATTCAATAGATATGATTCAGCTTCGTTTCTTCACCGTATACGGGCCGAGGCAAAGACCTGATCTTGCGATTCATAAGTTTACAAAAATGATTTCCGGGCAACAGGAAATCCCTTTCTACGGAGACGGTACCACTTCCCGGGATTATACGTATATTGACGATATCGTTGACGGAATTTTAAAAAGTATTGAATATCTGCAAACACATACTCAAGTTTACGAAATTCTCAATCTTGGAGAAAATCAGGTGATACCGCTCGATGAAATGGTAACCACCATCGAAGAAGAATTGGGAATAAAAGCGAGAAAGAATTACCTTCCTTTACAGCAGGGAGATGTCATGAAAACCCACGCCAATATTGATAAAGCAAAAGCAATGATCGGTTATCAACCTAAGGTAAACTTCCAAAATGGCATAAAAAGATTTGTGGAATGGTTTTTGAAAAATTGAGCCCAAACCTGCAAGAAATACTGAATATAAAAGCCTGTTTCAGCCTTTTTGAAAAGCGGAAACCCAGAAGATTCACGACAACTCAAAATCATGAATAAAGAATCATAGCAAATGTTTCAAAAAGATTGAAAATCAGCGGGAAAAAGCTTTGATTTTTCAGCTAATTTTATACTTTTGCAGGGAAAATAAAAACACTAAGAATATGTACTGGACATTAGAATTAGCTTCCTATTTAAGCGATGCTCCGTGGCCTATGACGAAGGCGGAGCTTATTGATTATGCCATCCGAACTGGTGCGCCGATGGAAGTAGTCGAAAACCTTCAGGCGATAGAAGATGAAGGCGAGATTTATGAATCTATAGAAGAAGTATGGAGCGATTATCCTACAGATGAAGATTTCCTCTGGAACGAGGATGAATATTAATTTTACAACTGGCCCTCTGCCATTTTTAACAAAATCCAAAGCAGCCGGCAGTCCGCTGCAAGCAAATAACAAGACATGAGTGTTTTAGACAAAATTCTAAAAGGTTTTCTTGGTGATAAAAACGCCAATGATCTGAAAGAGGTAAAAAAAGTAGTAACCAAAATAAAAGCTGTAGAGGATAACATCCGGCAGCTGAGTGATGATGAATTGCGAGTGAAAACTGCGGAATTCAAAGAAAAAATAAAAAGCACATCTGCTTCTGTCACTTCCGAGATCGAACAAACCAGGGAACAAATTCAGAATACTTCCAATATTGATGAAAAAGAAGCGCTCTTTCAGCGGATAGATGTGCTGAACAAAGAAGCTTACGAAACAGAAGAAAAAGTATTGATGGAAATCCTTCCTGAAGCTTTTGCACTCATCAAAGAAACCGCAAGAAGGTGGGCAGAGAATGGTGAAATTCGTGTGAAAGCAACAGATTGGGATCGCGAACTCGCCGCCAGTAAAGATTTTGTAAAGATAGAAGGTGATGAAGCCGTTTGGAAAAACTCATGGAATGCTCATGGAACAGAAATTATTTGGGACATGGTGCATTACGATGTACAGTACATCGGAGGTGTGGTACTTCACAGCGGTAAAATTGCAGAAATGGCTACGGGTGAAGGAAAAACGCTTGTAGGAACACTTCCCATTTACCTCAATGCACTTCCCGGCCGTGGTGTCCACGTGGTTACCGTAAATGATTATCTTGCTAAAAGAGACTCCGCTTGGATGGGACCTTTATATCAGTTTCATGGTCTTTCAATAGACTGTATCGACAATCACCAACCCAACTCCGACGGCAGAAAGAAAGCGTATAACTCCGATATCACTTATGGAACCAATAATGAATTTGGCTTTGATTATCTGAGAGATAACATGGTGGCATCTCCATCCGAACTGGTTCAGAGAGAACTGAATTTCGCAATTGTGGATGAGGTGGATTCCGTATTGATTGATGATGCGAGAACGCCACTGATTATTTCCGGGCCAGTTCCGCAAGGCGACCGTCAGGAATTTGACGTTTTAAAACCATCTGTGGATCGCATTGTAAGTGTACAAAAGCAAACGGTTTCCCAGATTTTTAATGAAGCCAAAAAACTAATTGCCGCAGGCAATACCAAGGAAGGTGGATTCAAACTCCTTCAGGCATACAGAGGATTACCGAAGTCCAGACCTTTGATTAAATTCCTTTCAGAAACCGGAAACAAGGCTTTACTTCAGAAAACGGAAGGCCAATATATGGCGGATAACAACCGTGAAATGCCAAAAGTAGACAAAGATCTTTATTTTGTGATTGATGAAAAAAATAATCAGATTGATCTTACCGATAAAGGCGTAGAATATATGTCCGCCGGCGATGGTGATAAAGATTTCTTCGTATTACAGGATATCGGTACCGAAATAGCAGAACTGGAAGCGAAAAATCTTACGAAAGAAGAAGAATTTGCAGCGAAAGAAGAACTCTTCAGAGATTTTGCCGTGAAGTCTGAACGAGTTCATACGCTGAACCAACTCTTAAAAGCATACACTCTTTTTGAAAAAGACGATGAATATGTAGTGATTGACGGAGAAGTAAAAATCGTAGACGAGCAAACCGGCCGTATTATGGAAGGCAGACGGTATTCCGATGGACTGCACCAAGCGATTGAAGCTAAGGAAAATGTAAAAATAGAAGCCGCTACACAAACTTTTGCCACCGTTACTCTTCAGAATTATTTCCGGATGTATAACAAACTTGCGGGGATGACAGGAACAGCGGAAACCGAAGCAGGAGAATTCTGGCAGATTTACAAACTGGATGTTGTCGTAATTCCGACCAACAGGCCAATACAAAGAGATGATCGTCAGGATCTTGTCTTTAAAACCAATCGTGAAAAATACAACGCTGTTATTGAGGAAATAGAACGTCTGACTGCTGCCGGAAGACCTATTCTTGTAGGAACCACCTCAGTAGAGATTTCTCAATTGCTTTCCAAAGCGCTGCAGCTCAGGAAAATTCCTCATCAGGTTCTGAATGCAAAACTTCACAAAAAAGAAGCGGAAATTGTTGCCGACGCTGGTCGTGCGGGACAAGTAACTATTGCTACGAATATGGCAGGCCGGGGTACCGATATCAAGCTGAGAGAAGGCGTGAAAGAAGCCGGAGGTTTAGCAATTATCGGAACCGAAAGACACGATTCCAGAAGGGTTGACCGACAGTTGAGAGGACGTGCCGGAAGACAGGGAGATCCGGGAAGTTCACAATTTTATGTCTCGCTTGAGGATAACTTGATGAGGCTTTTCGGTTCAGAAAAAATCGCCAAGATGATGGACCGAATGGGACACAAAGAAGGTGAAGTGATTCAACATTCCATGATTACAAAATCCATCGAAAGAGCCCAGAAAAAAGTAGAGGAAAATAACTTTGGAATCCGAAAAAGATTGCTGGAGTATGACGATGTGATGAACAAGCAACGGGATGTGATTTACAAAAGAAGAAAAAATGCGCTCTTCGGCGATCACCTGAAATATGACATTTCAAACATGATTTATGATGTGGCTCATTCTGTGGTAGCAAAAACGAAAGCAGATGGAAACTTCAAAGATTTTGAATACGAAATCATTAAGAATTTCACGATGGATGCTCCTGTTTCTGAAAGTGTATTCAAAAACACACAAATTCCGGAACTGAGCAATATCGTTTTCAAAGCAGCTGAAGAAGATTATAAAAAGAGGCTGGAACTGATGAGAGAAAAGTCCTTTCCCATCATCGAAAATGTTTACCAGAATCAAGGCTCTATGTTCAAAATGATTCAGGTTCCATTTACCGACGGAACCCGCACCATGACCATTGTTGCAGATCTTCATAAAGCGTTTGAAACCAAGTGCCAAAGCCTGATAGACGATTTTGAAAAAAATATTTCGCTGTCTATTATTGATGAAAACTGGAAACTGCATCTTCGCGAAATGGATGACCTTCGGAGATCTTCCCAAGGAGCCGTTTACGAGCAAAAAGATCCACTGGTAATTTACAAACAGGAATCTTTTTACCTTTTCAGTGAAATGGTGGACAAAGTAAATAGAGAAACCATTTCCTTCCTTTTTAAAGGAGAAATCCCATCGTAAGATGAATGTTTTATATATTAATCCGCTTGAGAACTTCAAGCGGATTTTTTATTTTTACCATATCAATATCCGTACTATTACCCAAATCCGCGAATTATGCTAAATTTGAGGAATTTAAAACCTGAAAGAAATTTTCATGTTTTGTTTCATTTTTAATTTGATAATTACCCATCCGTAGAAACATAAAATATGTCAATAGAAATTGCACTTGGAATCGACATCGGGGGCACCAATACCAAATTCGGGATGGTGAACCGGGCTGGTGAAATCTTAGAGAAAGGAAGCCTGCCTACCGGAAACCATGAAACGGTGGAGGAGTTCATCAATGCGCTTTCTAACATTATTCAATCATTGATTCAGAAGTTTAGCGATCATCAGTTCTGTGGCATCGGAATAGGAGCACCCAACGGAAATTATTATACCGGAACCATAGAGGATGCGCCTAACCTGAAGTGGAAAGGAAGTATTCCTTTGGCCCGAATCCTGACGGAAAAATTGAATATTCCCTGCACCATTACGAACGATGCCAATGCTGCTGCAGTAGGTGAAATGAAATACGGAGCCGCCAAAAACATGAAAGATTTCATCATGATTACTTTGGGAACAGGCGTCGGAAGCGGAATTGTTTGTGACGGAAAATTAATTTATGGCCATGATGGGTTCGCCGGCGAACTCGGGCATACCATCGTAAAACCCGGTGGCAGGAAACACTGGAGTACAGATTCGGAAGGTTCGTTGGAAGCGTATGCATCCGCAACTGGTATTGCGATTACGGCAAAAAAAATGCGCGCAGAATTTCCCGACAGTCTGCTCAATCAATATCCTGAAACGGAAATCAATTCTAAAACCGTTTACGATTGTGCCCTGAAGAACGATGCGGTTGCCATAGAAGTATTTCGATATACAGGCCAGAAACTTGGCGAAGCATTTGCCAATTTCGTAATGTTTTCCTCGCCTGAAGCAATTCTTCTTTTCGGTGGCGTTATAAAAGCCGGAGATTTCCTTCTCGGGCCTGCAAAATTTCATATGGAGCGCAATCTACTTCCTTGTTCACGTGGCAAAATAAATCTCATTCTCAGCGAACTTCCTGAAGCTGATGCTGCTATTTTAGGAGCCAGTGCTTTGGTTTGGGAAGAGGGTTTCTGTTAGTTTCAGTATCAAATCATCTTCTCGGGTTTCACCCATTCATCGAACTGCTCGGCGGTCAGCAATCCCAGATTGATGGCTTCTTCGCGCAGCGTAGTCCCGTTTTTGTGCGCTGCTTTGGCAATGGTAGCTGCATTTTCATATCCAATGTGAGGATTGAGCGCGGTAACCAACATCAGGGATTTCTCTACCAGTTCCTGGATTCTTGGTTCATTAGCTTCAATTCCAACAGCGCAATGATCATTAAAAGAAATACAGGCATCTGCCAGTAACGTAGCCGACTGAAGGAAGTTGTAAATCATGACAGGTTTAAAAACATTCAGCTCAAAATTTCCCTGAGTGCCGGAGAAAGAAATCGTAGTATCATTTCCTAAAACCTGTGCGCATACCATCGTTAAAGCTTCACTTTGCGTAGGATTTACTTTTCCGGGCATGATGGACGAGCCAGGTTCATTTTCAGGAATAAAAATTTCACCAATTCCTGAACGCGGGCCGGAAGCCAGAAAGCGGATGTCCTGTGCTATTTTATATAGGGCTACTGCCAGTTGTTTAAGCGCGCCGTGGCTTTCTACAATGGCATCGTGCGCAGCCAAAGCTTCAAATTTATTTTCAGCGGTGATGAAAGGAAGCCCCGCAAATTCGGAAATATATTCTGCCACTTGCACATCATATCCTTTCGGCGTATTCAGTCCGGTTCCTACAGCGGTGCCGCCAAGAGCGAGTTCTGACAGGTGGGGAAGAGTGTTTTTTATCGCTTTTAACGAGAAATCCAGTTGAGCAACATAGCCTGAAAATTCCTGTCCCAGCGTGAGTGGTGTGGCATCCATCAGGTGGGTTCGTCCAATTTTAACAATATTCTTGAATTGTTTGGATTTTTCTTTCAGTGTATTTCTTAATTTTTCCTACAGCTATGCACATCGCGGCTTACAAAAAAGTGCTGGAGCACACGATTCCCGCAGTGGAAAACTTAAGAAATACACTGAAAG
>JADKLW010000131.1_pt1 | contig 41649 bp, 34 predicted proteins | sample 8641881 | NCBI WGS metagenome assembly JADKLW01 (sample SAMN16272185, study PRJNA661076) | feces metagenome | isolation source: fecal sample from diarrhoea affected cattle B | host: Bos taurus | place: South Africa: Lokaleng Village, Mahikeng | collected 2019-09 | reverse complement strand
CATTTTCATTTAACTGGACATTATCATTTTCATTTAACTGGACATTATCATTTTCGTCCGCAGGTATTTGATCGGACACATTGTTGTATTGTTGTCGAGCTGATTCAGCTACATCAGTTTGATCTGTAATTTCAGAAACTACTAGGTCGTTTGTTGGCAAGAGAGGTGATTGGTTGTTGAATGGGAATAAAACCAATAGAATAATTGCAACTGCTGCTACTGCAACGCTGCTTAACGACCATAATAATATTTTTCTTCGAGGCTTATCGATATGCACTGGACCATAGAAATCGACATGCTGCTCAATATCTTTCCACAATCCTTCGGGTGCGGTCTCCTCATGCAAATCCATTCGTTTGCGTAGGTTATCTTGCCAATGATCGCTCATATTGTTTTAATTTTAATCTGTATAACTCAATCTCTTTTACTAACAAGCCCTTTGCTCTATGAAACTGGGAGGCTGATGTGCTTTCTGCAATATTTAGTATAGTTGCAATTTCTTTGTGACTCTTCTCTTCAAATACATAAAGATTAAATACCGTGCGATAGCCTGGTGGCAACGATTGTATCATATCTAAAATAGCAGTAGTGGGTATATCTTCAAAATCGGGTTCCTGATTATCGGCCGTATCCGGCAGGTCCCAACTAGGTAGTGTTGTTAATTGCATTTTATCAGTTACTTTAAGATGCTTCAATGCTTCGTTTACCACTATGCGTGCCGACCATGCTCTGAGCGATCCCACTCCTTTGAATTCGAACTTATCTATTGCTTTAAATATTTTGATAAAACTTTCTTGAATAACATCTTTAACATCCTCTTTATTTGAGATATAGCGAGAACAAACCGCAGTTAAATACCCGGCGTTTTCTTCATAAAATTTCTTCATGGCAACTTTATTGCCTTGCACCATTTGCTGAAGAAGTTTATGCTCTTTAATTTCTTCTTTTGTCATTTACAGGTTTAGTCCTGATGTATATATCAATTATTTTAAGCTTAATAAAAAAGGCTGTACCCTTATACAAAGGTACAACCTTAAATGATAATTGATTATTTAATTGGGATTACACTTCTTTCGGCTGCAACAGCATTAGATGCTGGAGTTGCTGAGCGAGTGCGGTAATCGAATTCTGCTGATTTATTACCATTAAATGATTTCCATACGAGTTTCAATTTAACGGTTTCACCATTTGTATTGGGAAGATCATCGAGCTTGAAAGCAACCAAGCCATCGCCCATTCTGCCACTTACATCTCCATCTGCATCATGCCTGAACTCCACCTCATAGGGGTTATCGGGATTTTCGGTTGATATAAGATTTACAAAATGAGTTGTTCCACTTCCTCCCCAAATGGTTCTAAATCGAAGTGTGAGATATCCATCCTCAGCAATTGTAACCCAGTCGTTTATGATTTCAACAGGGTCTGAGCCATATCTTTCATCATTTTGATCTCCCAAATTAGGGGCCATGGGTTTAGTTCTTATACTATCAATCCAATTTACATGAACTGCCATGTCATACACTCCACTTGGGTCGTCTAGTTCATTATAATTTACTAATGCCCTAACTTCCTTAGAATTGAAGGGATGAGAAGTTAAGTTGATTGGAAGCAGAGTAGTATTATCATCTAATTGGAGAAAAACCGTTTCATCTACTGCCTCTCTAACAGTTACCAAAGCATTGGGATACATTAGGTTTATATCATCATCATCGTCGAGACAAGATGGAAGAACCAAAATGCCTATCAGTATAAGTGTTGTTAAAAATAATTTTGTAGTCTTCATAATACCATCGTTGTTTTTAAAATAGTTATTAATTCATTTCTCATTCTATTAAATAGATGTATATAGGAAACCTTGCATGAGAAATAGTTATTTTATGTGAAAAAACACAAGTATTGTAGTTTTACATAATAGTATACTTGTTTAAAATTAAAACAATACAACCTTGAATTCTGTTTAATTGTAGTTATCAATAAAAATTAAACTATATGAAAATAGGAGTTACAGGAGCAACAGGACAATTAGGAACACTAGTAATTAAGGAATTAAAGAAAAGAATTCCGCATGATGAAATAGTAGTATTAGTGCGCACACCCGAGAAAGCAAGCAAGCTGGGAGTTGAGACTCGCAAATTTGATTACAGCAATAGAGATGGATTAACTGACTCACTTAAGGGTATTGATCGTTTATTATTAATATCAAGTAATGAAATTGGACAACGTGCTAAACAACATCTAAATGTAATTGAATCTGCATGGAAGAATGGTGTAAAATGGATTGTTTATACTAGTTTACTGCGTGCAGATAATTCTTCATTATCTCTTGCTGCTGAACATCATACAACAGAACAGGCTATTATTGATTCGGGTATTGATTATACTATTTTGCGGAATGGGTGGTATACCGAAAATTATGCCAACACTATAAAAGGTGCAGTTGAAGGTGGTGCTTATATAGGTAGTGCAAGCAATGGCAGAATATCCTCGGCATCACGCGCTGATTACGCAGAAGCTGCAGCTGTTGTTATTACCGATGAAAGTCACAAAGGTAAAATCTATGAACTTGCGGGCGACGATTCATATACATTACACGACTTGGCTGCCGAAGTTTCGAAACAGTCTGGTAAAAAGATTCCGTATAAAAATTTAACTGAGGGTGAGTATATTGAAGCACTTAAAAGTTTTAACGTACCCGGTCCTTTAGCTGAAGCAATTGCAGGCTGGGATGTTTCTGCATCTAACGACGATTTATATGACGGCTCAAAACAACTTTCGCAACTAATTGGCAGACCCACTACCCCACTTTCTGAATCCGTGAGAGAAGCTTTAAAAAAATTGTGATTAAAGCATAAAAGTAATTGAGAGAAGAGCTTTAAAATAATTTCGTTGCTTATGTTTAGAAAATCGATTTCGTTATTCTTACTACTTAGCATTTTCGTATTCACTGGAAATGCTCAGTATACGCCTTTTGACAGTTGGGGGATTGGTGTTAATGCCGGCTTATATGGTTTTGGAGTCCAGGGGGCTACAACGCTTTCGCCTAACTTCAAATTGAGAGTAGGTGTAGATTACTTCTCTTATACTGACAAGGAATCTGAAGAGTTTGACATAGATGTTATATTTAGAGAATATGAAGTAACCACACAGGCGAGGTTGAACGATACTAAAATTACATTTCCTAATTTCAAGGCGATGGTAGACTACTACCCTGCGGCTAATAGTATATTTTCTATTACAGGTGGCCTCTACTTTGGAAATAATCATGCATCTACAAATGGACTAATTGATGACTATGAGGCTTTGGTTGAGACTTTGGGAGACAAGCCGGTGTTGAGGTATGAAGATATAGTGATTACTCCAAATGATGATGGTAGTTTTGATGGTAAGCTTGTAATGGGAAATACAATAAAACCTTACTTGGGTATAGGAGTTGGAAGAACTATTCCTCAAAACAGAGTTGGTGTTAGATTTGAATTGGGGATGGTATATCAGGGCAAATACACATTATCTAGCCCAAATATTAATGAAACAGGTGAAGTATGGTTTGACCGACTGACTAATGAATTGGATTTACCTTTTTCTGAGAGTCTTTTAAAATGGTGGCCTATGCTTAACCTATCATTAACGTACAGAATTAATTAATAAAAGCAATATGAAAACAATCTCATTTACTATTGATATAAATGCTCCAATTGATAAGGTTTGGGATGCAATATGGAACGATGATAATTATAAGGAGTGGACAGCTCACTTTTCACCAGGTTCTTTATATGAGTCTGATTGGGAAGTGGGTGGAAGCACTTTATTTCTTGGTCCCAACAGCAATGGTATGTATGCTACGATTACAAAACTGGAGAAACCTAATGAAGTTATTTTTAACCATCTTGGAGAAATGGTTAACGGAGTTAAAGGCAAGAGATATGACAATGGTTCGTTCGAAAAATATCAACTAAAAGAAATCGACGGCATTACAAGATTAGTTATTACAGTTGATATACTTAATGAATATGAACAAGAAATGAATGAAGGTTTTTCTAAAGGAATTGAAGATATAAAAAGGATTGCTGAGACACTCTGACCTTAGGGGAGCTAAATATCAATAAATGAGTATTAGAATAAGAATCATATAAGTTTATTGAATTTAATACTTTATATTCTTAAAAAGTACTCTGTTTTCTCGTGCTTCGTTAAGTCGTGTAAGAATTTTTCCACGATCGTAATCGTCGTAATCCGAGATATCATTTCCCATTAGCATACTCAATAATAAACGAAGCTCATCGTCGGAGAATTGCTGCATTATTTCATCAAATGGTTCTTTGGATCCTATCTCGAAGCGTATAAATGCGAGTCGCGATTTTGCAGTAGGAAAATCGGGTGCAAGATCTAAAAGCTCTTCTAGATAATTTGCCGCTTCAATATACTTTTCTTGTGCAACACAAACATTTGCCAATCTATCTAGTACATCTTCATTTTCTTCAGAAATTAAAGAAGCTTTTATATAGGCTGCCTCAGCAGTTATAAAATCATTTTCATTAAATGCCAACTCACCTTCAAGTAAGTAATAATCGAATGTTTTTTTATCGGATTCGGTTATTTGGAGAAATAGATCTTTTGCTTTTTCATACTCTTGCTTACTGATATAAACACTTGCACGTTTGGCAATAATGCCTGCACTTCCAAACAAACTCTCTTTAAGATCTATAATATTATCCATTTCATCATAAAGCTCCAATGCGGCATAAGCCTCTAGTAAAGAGTCGTAGACCGACTCATCATGGGGCGATAGTGATAAGCATTTTCTGAATAGTTTGATTGATTCTTCTACATTTTCATTTAAGTACAATGAAAGAGCCTTCATTTTCATTGCTGCCATATCATCCTCTCTTATAGTAAGGGCAAAGTCGAATGCTTCAATGGCTTTATCATGCTGTTCGTTCATTGAATATAGCTTCCCTATATTTACCCATGCATCAAAAGAATATGGATCTATATCGAGTAATTGATCGTTGTACTCAATAGCTTTTATCATATCTCCTTTCATTTCATATGCATATGCAAGATCAACTATAACATCAGTATTAGAGTTATTTATCTTTAAACTTTCTTCGAGATATGCTATTGCGCGATTGAATTTATCTACATCATTTAGTAGATATCCCACCTCAGTTATGAAATAATAAAAATCTTCTTCTGGAAGATCACGATCTAAAATCTTAATAGACAACTTCTCAACTTCATCAAACTCAGATAGGTGTAAGAGTGCTTCTATCTTCAGTAGTGCATAGTCGATATCACTATCATTTGAAGAGTACCTTAAATAATCGAGCGCTTCCTCATATTTAGTAGAAAGAATAAGTATTTTAGCTTTGGCAAGCATTAGCAAAGCACTACCAGGATGAATTTTTAATCCTTCTTCAACAAGTGTCTCTGCCTCTTCTTGATCACCTTCGCCACTATAATATTCTATAAGCATAGCAAACTCATCGGCATCTAAATAAATATTTTTGCCAAGAGCTTGCATATTCTCATATTTCTCTACCAGTGAGTCTATATCCAGTTCGTTATCTTCCATATTAACAGGATTTGCTTATTCACCTTTGTTCTTCCACGAATCTCTGAGTGCAACTGTACGATTAAATACTAAGTTTTGAGGAGTTGAATCTGAGTCGATATTGAAATAACCTATACGTTGAAATTGAAACCTGTCACCAGGTTTTGCTTCATTTAGGTACTCTTCAACTTTGCATCCTTTCTTTACTATTAGCGAATTGGGATTCATAAGATCTTTAAAATCTTTCTCTTTATCTGCAAATGGATCTTCAACCATGAATAGCCTGTCATAAAGTCTAACCTCTGCATTGAGGCTGTGTGCAACAGAAACCCAATGAATTGTTCCTTTTACTTTACGGTTCGCTTCGGGCATTCCACTTTTTGTTTGAGGATCATATTCGGCATAAACCTCTAAGATATTTCCTTCTTCATCCTTTTTGCAACCGGTGCACTTGATAATATAAGCACTTTTAAGTCGCACCTCACTACCAGGGGTTAGTCTGAAGTACTTCTTTGGAGCATCTTCCATAAAGTCATCTCTCTCAATCCAGGCCTCTCGCGAGAATTTTAGTTTTCTGCTACCCATAGTTGCATCTTCCGGATTATTAATTGTCTCCATCTCTTCAACCATATCTTCGGGATAGTTTGTAATAATAAGTTTGATAGGATCAATCACTCCCGAGACTCTTGTAACATGTTTATTAAGATCCTCACGAACAGCATGTTCCAGTAGCGACATATCGTTGACACCATCGTATTTTGTATAACCAATGGAGTCAATAAAGTTACGGATAGACTGTGGTGTGTAGCCTCTTCTACGCATTCCTGTGAGAGTTGGCATACGTGGATCATCCCATCCCGACACTAACTTCTCTTGCACGAGTTCAAGCAATTTACGCTTACTCATTACCGTGTATGTGAGGTTTAGACGATTAAACTCAATTTGTTGAGGACGATACTCAGTATCGGCAAGTTGATCTAGAAACCAATCGTATAATGGACGGTGAACTTCAAACTCTAATGTACATAATGAGTGCGTGACGCCTTCAAAATAGTCCGATTCGCCATGTGCAAAATCGTACATAGGATAAGCTTTCCACTGATTTCCTGTGCGATGATGCGGTATATGGATAACACGATAAATAATGGGATCTCTCATGTGCATATTTGATGAAGCCATATCTATTTTTGCACGTAGAACCATCTTCCCTTCAGGAACGTCACCGCTATTCATCTTTTGAAACAGTTCTAGTGTTTCGCTAATAGGGCGGTTACGAAAAGGACTTTCCGTTCCGGGTGTAGTGGGAGTACCTTTTTGTTTGGCAATGTCTTCGGCCGATTGCTCATCTATATATGCTTTACCTTCATTAATGAGTTTTATAGCAAAATCCCATAGTTGTTGAAAATAATCTGAGGCATAATAAACGTTGTCCCAATGGAAGCCAAGCCAATTTATATCCTTCATGATAGAGTCAACATACTCCACATCTTCTTTAACTGGATTAGTGTCATCGAAGCGAAGATTGCAGATGCCATTATATTTTTCGGCAATTCCAAAGTCTATACATATGGCTTTGGCATGACCAATATGTAGATAGCCGTTGGGTTCGGGTGGAAATCGAGTTTGTATTCTTCCATCATTATGACCTTCGCGTAAATCTTTCTCTACAATCTGCTCAATGAAATTGAGACTCTTTTTATTTTCCTCCATCACTATTATTTGTTTTTTTTTGTCTAGTTAAATTGAGACTCTTGCAAAAGGTGCAATATCTGGAGTTGCAAATTCTTTATCGAGATATTTATAATAACCTGATATTGCTACCATGGCTGCATTGTCTGTAGTATATGCAAACTTAGGTATATGAATTTTCCATCCATACTTTTGACTATATTCTTCAAATGCACTTCTTAATGCTGAGTTAGCAGATACCCCTCCAGCTACAGCAACTTCTTTTATTTTTAGATCTTCAGAAGCTTTGTAAAGCTTATCCATAAGAACTTCAATAATTGTTTTCTGCAATGATGCACAGAGATCGTTTTTATTATTCTCTATGAAATCGCTAGCATTTTTTAGTTCATCTCTTAAGAAATAAAGGAATGAAGTTTTTAATCCACTAAAACTATAATCATAGCCGGCGATTCGTGGTTTATTGAAATTGAATCTATCAGGATTGCCCATCTTAGCGAGTCTATCTACAACGGGGCCTCCAGGATAACCTAGTCCCATAACCTTGGCGCACTTGTCGAAAGCCTCACCAGCAGCATCATCTATAGTTTGACCTATAATTTCCATATCGTTATATGATTTCACAAGTATGATTTGTGAATTACCCCCTGATACCAATAGACAAAGAAAAGGAAATTCTGGTTGATTTTTATCGTCTTCATCTTCTTTTATAAAGTGTGCCAAAACATGAGCCTGCAGATGATTAATCTCTATCATAGGAATATTAAGAGCTGTGGAAAGACCTTTAGCAAAAGATGTTCCTACAAGAAGCGACCCAAGAAGGCCTGGGCCCCTAGTGAATGCAACTGCAGTTATTTCGTCTCTTGTAACTCCCGCTTGTTTTAAAGCATCATGTACTACAGGGATTATATTTTGCTGATGTGCCCTTGAAGCGAGTTCTGGAACCACACCACCGTAGCGCTCATGAACTGCTTGTCCGGCTATTACATTAGAAAGGGCTACCCCATTACGTATAACAGCAGCCGAAGTATCATCGCATGAAGACTCTATACCTAAGATCGTAATCATTTAATTATGTCAATTATAAGCTACAAAGATAATACAAAATAAAACATGATGGTATTGATAGTGGAACAGCTATGTATTTTTAGAAATCTCTTTTGCTTCAATTAGAATTTCACGAGAGACATGAGCAATATTATAAATTAATCCTGCTCTGGCGTTGGAAGTATCTTTCAGCATTTCCTCCAAAGAATCTTCCCAGAAAATTGCAGATTGAATAAGTGAATCTATCTGTTGTTGGTTGGCCATATTATTAAGCAAATTCGAAACATTTTGTAATACTTCACTTATTCCGATACAAAACTCTTGTTCTTTATTTGTAAGCTCCTCGGCATGCTTATGAACACCAAATGCTGATATGTACGACAGTAATGCATGATTCAGATTAGTTAAGCTGAAGGCACTTTCTTGATATTGCTTAGAATCCTTAGGCTCTAGTCGCATTCCTTTCCATGCCGAAGTAAGTTCATTATCTGCATTATAGGCCGTGCGTCGGTTGTGCAGATAATCTTCTTCTGTGACAGAACCTTCATATATACTTTCGAAGTAGCGTTTGTTTTTCTCAACAGCAGTAATAAGAAGCTGTGGCAATCGTTTGTACTGCCAATCGGGCCACACAAAACGAACCACCAGGTAAGCAATTGCACCTCCTAAAAGTGTATCAATTATTCTGGGAAACATTACAGCAACTCCTTGATCAGAAAGTATATTGAACGAAGCTAGAACATAAGTTGTAATAAAAACAGCAGCAACAACATAGTTTTTCTTCAACCAATAGAAGAAAAGATAAATTGATGTGAGTTGAAGAATTATCTGCCCAGAAATGGTTGGTAGTATTTGAGCTACCAAAACCCCAAGTATCACTCCCATAAGGGTCCCTAAAACACGATTAAACAATCTAATACGGGTGGCACTATAAGTTTGTTGAAATACAATTAGTGATGTAAGAAGTATCCACGCACCTTTATCGATATGCAATAATTGAATTGCAGTATATCCCAAAAGCCAAGCTAAAGTAAGCCTTACAGCTGATTTAAAACGAGGATGATATGGATTTAGGAGTGTTACAATACTTGTATGTTGGGGTTTGCGACTATTGAAAACAGTTACATCAATTTTTGAAATAAGAATCTCTTCCTTTCTTAAATTCTCTTCCAACCCCTTCAGATTTCTCATTAGTAAAAAGAGGGCTTGATTATGCGTAGAAAACTGCTCCTCTTCGATCATACTCTCAACAGCCGAGAGTGTCCAGCGTAATGAGAGTGGATGCTTATATGGCTTGTCTGTAAGCAACGAGTCGGCATATTTATGCATTGCACTACCAAGCTCTTTCATCAATTGTCCAAAACCTTCTATTAATTCAATATTGCCAACTTCTTTACTTAACAGATCATATCGTTCGTGACTAGAAAGTGCGCGTTCTTGCATTTCCTGTAGTAAGAACCATTTACGGTAATAGTTATTTACAACAGGCATTGTATCGGCATTGCTTTCATCTGAAAAACTATAGAGATGATTTTTACAATTCTCGATCTGCTGTGCAAGCATAATATTTTTTTGAGCCAATTGATTACGAATACTCTTTTGAGAATACGAATCGCTTGGGAATAAGTTTGCCTTGATATCGATATAATCTGCAAGATAATGAAAGCCACGTGCCAATTGCTCTTTTAACAGCCTATATGGTCTTCTGCGAAGAAGTAGTATAGAAACAGTTGAGTAAGCAAAAGCACCAATGGTATAAAGTATAGGTTGATGATACCAAATATCAGTTGAACTGGCACCTAACATGGTGTATACAAATATCAACAAGGCTCCGAAGGTGATACCCTGCATTCTTTGGTTTAAACCTCCAATTAATGTAAGTGTAAAGGCAGAAACAATTATAAGAAGAGCAAAAAATATTGGATAAGAAAATGCAAATTCTACGCAACAGCTTACTATCAAGTAAATTACAAGAGAAACTAAGGCTGATTTGCTTCTGCCACGAGGGTGAACATCTGTTTCACCTAAAGCCATAGCTACCACACCTAAGGCCATTGTGGTTCCAATAAAAGGGTTGTTAAACAGAAGTAATGATGGTATTAGTAAAAAAGCAATAGATATTGTGACTTTTAATGCCGATAGATGATAGGGGCTTTTCCAAAATACCTCTATCCAGGTATCTGCAATATTGCTTTTTAATTTATTTATCCTATCAATCATTATCTTATAAAAAAACTTTACCCTTTATTTTTCTTTAATCTTGGTAATTCTTTGTTCTTAATACAACAAAATTCAGTTTCAAAATAGAATTATAATGTAACGTCAATTCTAACTTTACCTAGCAATGCATCGGGATGATTGCGATATGTGAAACGGTGCACATATTCAACTCTAAGTAGCCCCAAGATGTTTGTAATACCTATAGTTCCTTCTACGTATGGCTTAGATCCGTATTGATATGAAGCTTGTGGGAAATTATAAAGATTTAAGGGATGTGAAATCATTTCATCTGAATTTAAAAACCCACGCTGATTTCCTGAAGATAACCTTCCGTACGATGCTCTAAATGACAGCAACTCTCTAATTTGCAACTTATTGATGATTGGAATTTTTGCTAATAATAAATCGTCACCAACAAAAGTAGCACGCAGCGTAACTTGCTCATCGGCAACAAACTCTAGCGCACGATTAAGAAAGAATGCATTGTTTTCGATATGGTGTCTATATCGTTGATTTGGATAAACCAGTAGAGGAAAAGGAACAACATTCCATACCTTCATTGCTTCACCAACTACATCAATACGACCAGTATAACCTAATACAAAACGTTTTTGGGCTGATATCTCGGTGCGGTGATAGGGTGTTTCTGAACCCATAATTTCGGCTAATCCTATTGAGTGAGAAAGGAATAAAACGGGACTAGTTGTTTCTATAGGAATTCTTTTGCGTTTTTTTTGTATATATGCCTCTCTTGCTGCATAACGCAATTGCAAACCTACTTCTGTTGTATGTAAAGAATTGTCTATAAAAAGTGTGTTTCCTGAAGTGCGTTGGAATAACAAATCACCTTGTGGAACCATTCGCGATTTCCTTACCCAAGCTGTATAGGCCATGCCATTCTGATGCTCCCTATCCCAATTTACTTCTGCAAAGTTTCTGTAAGTAGCCTCATTTTCAGATCTGCGATATGTAATCAACAGTAAGTTGTTGGGCGACCTGGGATGCATTTCTCCAGGAGAATAAATATCGTTCTCGTAAATTAAGTTGATATTATTCTTAGGAAACTCCTGGTCGTGATATGCCTTTTTATCAAATGAATAAGTTATTTCTCCCCTATATTTGAATTTCTGATCACCAAACCCATAAGCTCCGTATCCTTTTATAAATAAATTGGGACTTAATCTGGAATTAGAGGCAAAACCAGCTCTTAGTCGTAGACCCTCAATTGGGTTAAATGTTGGGAATGTTTGTATCCTGCCGAAATCGAATTTATTAGTTTCTGGATTACCAAGCGGAATCCAATCATCTTTAACAAAATTAGTAGCTTTAATTATAAATGAATTAAAACCCCCTGTACTGACCGAAAGGCTATCTTGAATTGTTTTTGACCTTTGCTCAAAATCATCGGGAATTAGAGTTATTAAAAACTCTTCATTAAGCTGATTGTCAACATCAAGATATTGCAATTTATATTCTGTACGTGCAATTACCAGTTGAACATTATTTAATGAATCAGGAGCCATAAATGAGAATTCGCCAATATTGTTGGCTACAGTTCCATAACGAGTGTTTTGTATATAAACCGCAGTGTATGCAACAGGTGTGTGGAACTTTGCGTCAACCACCCTACCCTTATACAATTTCTCTTGCCCATATATAAATGAGCAAGAGATAAATATAAATGCAAACAATAATAATTTTCTCATATATTGATGATAATCAGCAAAATGAATAATTAAGCTTAAGGGCAATTCCCTAAACTAAAGTTTACGGTAACGAACTCGTTTGGGCTCAACATTACCCATTCGCATCTTTTTGTTTTCTTCATACTCACTGTATGATCCTTCAAAAAAGAATACCTCTGAATTACCTTCAAACGCTAAAATATGCGTACAAATACGATCAAGGAACCATCTATCGTGCGATATTACCACAGCACATCCGGCAAATCCCTCCAAGCCCTCTTCTAATGCACGCAAAGTATTTATGTCGATATCATTAGTAGGCTCATCCAGAAGCAGTACGTTAGCACCAGCTTTTAATGTAAGAGCAAGATGAAGACGATTACGCTCACCCCCCGAAAGCACTCCGCACAGTTTTTCCTGATCGGCACCCGAAAAGTTAAAACGAGCAAGATATGCACGTGAGTTAATATCTTTTCCACCAACTTTTACAAACTCTAAACCACCTGATACAACCTGAAATACCGTCTTGTTAGGATCTATTGACACGTGTTGTTGGTCGACATACGCAGTTACAACAGTTTCTCCCACTTCAAAATTACCAGAATCAGGTTTCTCCAACTCCTCTATCATTCTAAATAAAGTGGTCTTTCCGGCACCGTTTGGTCCTATCACACCAACAATTCCGTTTGGAGGTAGCATAAAGTTGAGATTATCGAACAACAACTTATCTCCAAATGCTTTAGATACATCATGAGCTTCAATTACTTTATTACCTAAACGAGGTCCGTTTGGAATGAATATTTCAAGCTTCTCTTCTCTCTCTTTCTGATCCTGATTAAGCAACTGCTCATAAGTATTCAAACGAGCCTTACCTTTGGCCTGACGAGCCTTAGGAGCCATATTAATCCAATCAAGCTCTCGTTCAAGAGTTTTACGTCTTTTACTAGCCTGCTTCTCCTCCTGAGCCATCCTCTTGGTCTTTTGTTCTAGCCATGAGGTGTAATTACCTTTCCATGGAATACCTTCACCACGGTCTAGTTCAAGAATCCAACCAGCCACATGATCAAGAAAATAGCGGTCGTGGGTAATACAAATAACCGTTCCTTGGTACTGTTGCAAATGCTGCTCTAACCAATCAATTGATTCTGCATCGAGGTGGTTGGTAGGCTCATCTAATAGTAGAACATCCGGCTCTTGCAAAAGAAGGCGGCAAAGGGCCACTCTGCGTCGTTCACCACCCGAAAGCTCGTGAATTGACTGATCTTCGGGTGGGCATCGTAATGCATCCATAGCACGCTCTAGCCTATTATCTATACTCCATGCATCAGATGCATCGAGCTTATCTTGCAGGTCGGCCTGACGAGTAAAAAGAGAATTCATCTTATCTTCATTCTCATAATATTCAGGTAAACCAAACTTCAGGTTAATTTCTTCGTATTCGGCAAGCATATCCATTATAGGCTGAACACCTTCTCTAACTATATCAATAACGGTTTTTGTTTCATCTAGCTTCGGGTCCTGCTCAAGATAACCCACTGTAAAGCTTTTATCTGAAACAACATCGCCTTGAAACTCCTTTTCAATTCCTGCAATTATCTTTAGTAGAGTAGATTTACCAGACCCGTTGAGACCTATAATACCAATTTTGGCACCATAAAAAAATGAGAGGTATATATCTTTTAAAACTTGTTTATGAGGCGGGAAAGTTTTACTTACACCCACCATAGAAAAAATAATCTTTTTATCGTCGGACATTTCTATAATTTATAAATTCAATCTTTTTTATTATTGGGAGCACAAAGATAGTAAAATGATTCGAAATTTTAATGCTAAGCTCACCATCCTCAACATGAAACATAATTGATTTAAATATTGTTATTGCAAAGAAATACAATACGTTATATATTTGAGATTATAAACTTTAATTTAAGTGTTATGAAGGCAGCAATTTTTATATAATTGATATATAACAAAAAATAAATCATATATTTTCAAACCAGATATATTTCATTAATACTTAATCCCTGTTTTGTCCCAACCTTTATCGGATTCCCATCGAAATTTTCGAGGAGGATCCGAAGAAAGTCCAGACAAGGTACTAACAAAACACATATCATAGCTTTAACTATTTACAGACCACGTTAAATCATTTTAAGCAGTAAACATGAGTAAGAAGTGTGAGAGAAATAATTAATGATGTGCTTATGGTTATAATTTACAGTTTTTTGCATAAAAAGATTTCATATAAAAGAAAAGATTATGTATTTTTGTGTTTCTATTAATAAGATAGTTTTTAGGCAAAACAGATAACACTTTTAACAAATAAAATTCAATAAATTATGATTAAAGTAGGTATAAATGGTTTCGGCCGCATCGGACGTTTGGTTTTCCGTGCTGCTCAAGGTAGAGATGATATCCAGGTTGTGGGTATAAATGATTTACTTGATGTTGATTACATAGCTTATATGTTAAAGTATGACACTATTCATGGTAAATTCAACGGAACAGTAGACGTTAAAGACGGCAAACTAGTTGTAAATGGAAATGAAATACGTGTAACTTCAGAAAGAAACCCTGCCGATCTTAAGTGGGATGCTGTAGGTGCAGAGTATGTAGTTGAATCAACAGGTCTTTTCCTTTCTAAAGATAAAGCTCAACTTCATATTGATGCAGGTGCAAAATATGTTGTTATGTCTGGTCCTTCAAAAGACGATACACGCATGTATGTAGTAGGCGTAAACCACAAATCTTACACTAAAGGTGAGCAGTTTGTATCTAACGCATCATGTACAACAAACTGTTTAGCTCCAATCGCTAAAGTATTGAATGACAAATTTGGCATTGTAGAAGCGTTAATGACTACAGTTCACTCAACAACTGCAACACAGAAAACTGTTGATGGTCCTTCAGCAAAAGACTGGAGAGGTGGACGTGCTGCTTCAGGCAATATTATTCCTTCATCTACAGGAGCTGCTAAAGCAGTAGGTAAAGTAATTCCAGAGCTTAATGGAAAACTAACAGGTATGTCTCTTCGTGTTCCTACTCTTAACGTATCTGTAGTAGACCTTACTGCACGTTTAGAAAAAGAAACCACATATGAAGAAATTTGCGCTGCAATGAAAGAAGCTTCAGAAGGTGAATTGAAAGGTGTTCTTGGTTATACTGACGAAGCTGTTGTTTCAAGCGACTTCATTGGTAACCCACACACTTCTGTATTCGACGAAAAGGGTGGTATTCAGTTAAGTCCTAATTTTGTTAAAGTACTTTCATGGTATGATAACGAATGGGCATTCTCAGTTAAATTGCTCGATTTAATTGCGCACATGAACACTGTAAACGCTTAATTAAGCAATACTATAATAACCTTTAAAGGTTTATAAATCAAAATTATCCGATGGGAAAGCTCAATCTCCTATCGGATTTTTTATATACAATTTTGACTAGTCCTAAATAACCGTTACTGGTATTTTTGACTGGGCATATGCATCATAAAAAAAGCTGAACATTTTCTGTTCAGCTTCTTTTTGTCTCAAATTACAGTCTTTTATACTGGATGAATTGATTCTGTAGGACAAACATCTGCGCAAGCACCACAATCGGTGCACATATCTGCATCAATTGAATAGATGTCACCCTCTGAAATTGCTTCAACAGGACATTCATCAATGCATGTACCACAGGCAATACAACTGTCGTCAATTACGTAAGCCATATTAAATTAAAATTTAAGTTATTATAAAACGATTTTGTATTATGCAAAGGTACAGATTTTATTTAATTGCAAAAATTGTTTGTGTTATAAAAATAAAAAATCTGTCATAAGGAATATCTATTGTTATCCCCTAAATAAAAATAATAGTCACATTATAATAAATAAGCAATTTTATCGTTTAAGTGAAATGAGAACTAAGAAGGTTTATATTCTATTACTATCAATATTATTTACAGTAAGCCTGTTTGGTCAGCATCGAAAATTACAGAACCAACCTTATGCAGATCAACGAGAATTCCACATTGGGTTCACTATTGGTTTACATACACAAGACCTTATCCTTACTCAGTCGGGGTTGGTTAATGTCAACGGTGAGGTATGGTTTTCGGAAATCCCCAATCACACTCCTGGTTTTGCAGTAGGTATCATTGGCGATGCCTATATTAACCAATACATAAATTTAAGAATTACACCCACTATTCTATTAGGAGAAAAGGGATTTGTTTTTAAAGAACAAACTTCGGGTGAAGAGCATAGCACTACAGTTCGTAACAACTATTTTTCAATACCCGTACACCTTAAGGTATCAGCTGCAAGGACAAATAATTATAGACCTTATATACTTTTTGGAGGATATGGTAGCATGGAGTTGGCATCTAATAAAGGATTGGCAGTTCTTTTAAAACCCTACGATTTTGGCATTGATGTAGGTATTGGCTGTGATTTTTATCTGCCTATGTTTAAGCTTGCACCTGAAGTAAAATTCAGTTTTGGAATGATAGATATTCTGAATAAAGACAGGAAAGATTTAAAAGATGAAAGTCTTTTGAAATATACAAATTCTTTATCTAAAGCTACCCAAAGGATGATTACATTAAGCTTTAATTTTGAGTAAAGCAGTTTAATTACGCAATTTGGTAATGCAGTTTTATTGTGCAGTTTTGCGATACAGTCTGGTAGAGCAGTATTGTGATGCAGTATTATTTGATTAATGAATTGAAAGTCTTATTTCCTGAATAATATTTAATTAATATACTCTTGTTATACTGACTTGAAATATTTGTTACAATAATCTTACTGATATTTTCTGCTCTCACTGATTCATATGATTTACGCATCTCGAAAAAATCTCTATATGCCTTCACAACTGCTTTGACACTTTTAAACTGTCCTTTCAACAACAAATGACTAAAAGCCATGAAATCAAAAATATAACGGAACAAGAATGTATGTTTAAAGTTTTGTGGAGTAACATTTTTGTACAACATCAATAAATTATTCCTAAAATTGAGATACAACTTTTTTGGATTGTCTTTACTTAAAGAAGCTCCCCCTACATGATATACAATAGATGAAGGTATGCACATAATCTTTCTGCCCCTTGCATTAAATCTCCAGCATAGATCAATTTCCTCCATATGGGCAAAAAAGCGGCCATCCAATCCACCTACCTCTTGGTAATCTCTCAATCTCACACACATACAAGCACCAGTAGCCCAAAAGATATCAATTTCTTTATCATATTGTCCCTCGTCTCTTTCAACAGTATTAAGAATACGTCCTCTGCAAAAAGGATATCCATATTTATCTATAAATCCACCTGCAGCTCCGGCATACTCAAACTTATCCTTTTCGTTATATGACAATATTTTGGGTTGAACAGCTGCAACGTGAGGGTTGTTATCCATAAATGAAATTAAACCAGTTACCCATCCGCTAGTGGTTTCAACATCAGAATTTAATAGTACAACATATTCTGAATCTACATTCTCTAAAGCTTTATTATAACCATCGGCAAAGCCATAATTTCTTTCTAAAATAATTAGAGGAAGTTGAGGGTAATTATTCTTTAGAAAGTCAACAGAATCGTCGGTAGACCCATTATCGGCAATAATTACTCTGCAATCTTCAGTTACTGTATGCTCAATAACAGAAGGCAGAAATTGCTTAAGCAAACTCTTACCGTTCCAATTTAAAATTACAACAGCTGTTTTTATCTTAATTTTGGTGGTTATCATTGAGTTGGGAAGGTTTATTAAATTTCCAGCGGTTATGCGACCAAAGATACATAGCAGGATCGCGAATTACTGATTCTTCTAGTTTCCTGATATATCTTTCCATTATTACATTATCGGGCTCATCGGTTGCATCTGGCGTGATTACAAAAATCTTAGCCACATAATAACCCCTCTTTACCTTTTTAATGTCTAAATAAACTATAGAACAACCAAGATGCTTAGCTATTCGTTCCATACCATTTTGTACGTTAGTATCTTGGTTTAAAAATTTAGTCCAATATTGGTTAACATTTTTTGGTGGTCGCTGATCCGACAAGAACCCAACTAGCATTGTCTGTTTTTCTTGCTTAAATTGAACCATTCTGCGAAATGCACTTAACTTCTCTATAGGCACTGCTCCAAAGCCCTTGCGCATTTTTAAGAACAATTGATCGAATGCTATTGAATGAAGTTCTTTATATAAAAAGCCTAGCTTTAATCTCGGTTCTAAGTGTAAAATAATAGAAGACACCCATTCCCAATTAGCAAAATGGCCCAAGCCTAAAATACACGAATTTCCAGATAAAGTTAATCTCTCAATAATTTCGGGATTCACAAACTTCATCCTTCTTTTCATTTCCTCTTCAGAAATACTCAATAGCTTAATAGCTTCAAAGTAACAGTCACACAAATGGAGATAAAACTCCTTTTCTATTTCTATGATTTGCTTTTCACTCTTTTTGGGAAATGAGTTCTTGAGATTTTTGCGCACAATTTTTCTACGATATCTTACTATATAATAAACAATAAAATAAAGTATGTCTGAAAAAACATATAATACTGAAAAAGGCAACAAAGCAAAAAGATATGTCACCGCATATAACAGTGAGTATCCAAGACTCTTTTTATTACTATCCTCCTCGTCCATTAATACAAAGCTTTCATTGCCATTTCTTCCTCATTATACTCACCTACCTCAACCTCCATCGCTTTATTAATAAAATCAGGATTGTAATCTGCGTATAGTTTTATATAATTCTCGGTGAAGCCATGCATCTTTTTGCCCCTCATAGTATGTTCAAACAAAACTGTCTTTTTGTTTCCAATGTGAGACTTTTGGAATGCGAGATGTTTTTCATCAGACAAATCAAGTAACGCTTTACTACGTGCATGTTTTGTTTTAGTGTCTACAGAATAATCTATCTGAAGAGCCTGCGTACCAGGTCGTTCCGAATAAGTAAAAACATGTAGTTGAGAGAAGTCGATTGATTCAATAAACGCCCTTCCTTCTTCAAAATAAGCATCGGTCTCACCTCTTACTCCAACAATTACATCCACTCCAATAAAAGCTTCTGGCAGAATCGATTTTATCTTTTCTATTTTATGACGGAACAATGCAGTATCATACTTACGTTTCATAAGTTTGAGTACCTCATCACTACCCGACTGCAATGGCATATGAAAGTGAGGTGCAAATCGTTTTGAGTTGGCTACGAAATCAATAATCTCATCAGTAAGCAAGTTAGGTTCAATAGATGAAATTCGATATCGCTCAATACCTTCAACATTATCAAGCTTTTTAAGTAGATCTATAAAATTCTCTTTGGTGGTATGACCAAAGTCTCCGATATTAACGCCAGTAAGTACGATTTCTTTTCCACCTTCAACTACCACCTGTTCTGCTTGCTTTACAAGATCTTCTATTGATCCATTTCTACTTCTCCCTCTTGCAAATGGAATAGTACAAAATGAACAGAAATAGTCGCATCCATCCTGTACTTTCAAAAAGTATCTTGTTCGATCGTCTGCAGATACAGAAGGCACGAAAGATCTTATTCTATGAGTTTTAGATGTTACAACTTCACTTTTATCTTTTTTCTTAAGATCGTCTAAATACTTAACAACATCAAGCTTCTGCTCTGCACCCAGAACTAAATCTACTCCTTCAATCTTAGCAATGTCATCGGGTTTCAATTGTGCATAACAACCAGTAACTACAACAAAAGCTGAAGGATGCTCTTGAATAGCCTTTCTTATTGCCTGTCTTCCCTTTTTATCTGCCAGCTCGGTAACCGAACAAGTGTTAATAACACATATGTCTGCTTGTTGTCCTTTTCTAACTCTAGTAATACCCGAATTAAACAGCTGTCTTCCAATTGCAGAAGTCTCTGCAAAGTTCAATTTACAACCAAGGGTGTAATATGCAGCAGTTTTATTTTGAAATATAGATTGATCAATCATACTCTTTTATATCTTTCTGAATCTGACCTTTAATATTAAAATTAACTGTAATTATTATATCCATTCAGATCATTAACTCACAAAATTACAATATTACTCTCAATTTATTACCATTTTTACTTTGATAATAAAATATTTGCAACTATTTTTACACACTATTCAACAATGTGTGCAATAAAGAGTAAATTAAATATATGATTGAACAGAATTTTATTAAAATATATGAATATGGTTTCAAAAATAATTGGGATTTACCGGCACTAACCGATTATAAGGTTAATACTTCGTATACTTATGGTGAGTTGGCACGTGAAATAGCCAAACTTCATATATTGTTTTCTGAATTAAAAATACAACAAGGCGATAAGATTGCTCTTATAGGTAAGAATCACTCATCATGGTCGATTCTGTTTATGGCAACAATTACATATGGTGCTGTAATAGTACCTATCTTACATGAGTTTAATAACGAAAGTATGGAGCATTTAATTGAACACTCCGACTCAAAACTTTTGTTTATAAATGAGCCTATTTGGGAAAAGCTAAATAAAGACAATATAAATATACCGATATTTGATATACCAACTTTTAATCTAATTAATAGCAACAACAACCATGTTAATAAAATTACTGATTCAATAGATATACTATTCAGCAAAAAATATCCAAACGGTTTTACCAAAGATGATATAAAGTATAATTATGTAGACAATGATGAAGTTGTTTGTATTAATTATACATCCGGAACAACAGGTTTTAGTAAGGGTGTGATGATTACAGCAAATAATTTTGCCGGAAATATCATATATGCGGATAAACTTAATTTATTGTTCAGAGGCGAACGAACACTTGCTTTTTTACCAATGGCACATGTATATGGTTGTGCCTTCGATTTCTTATATGCACTTTCTGCCGGTGTTCATATTACTCTACTTGGAGTTGCCCCAACACCCCAAAATCTTATCAATGCTTTTAAAGAAGTTAAACCAAATATAATTATTACAGTTCCGCTAATATTTGAGAAAATATACAAGAAGAAAATATTACCTGTTATTAATCAGCCTGTAATGAAGTTTGTACTTAAAATTGGAGTACTTAACAAACCTATTCTTAATAAACTCAAAAAAAGCCTTATTAACTCATTGGGAGGCAATTTCAGAGAAGTTGTGATTGGAGGTGCTGCTCTCAATGCCGAAGTAGAAGCTTTTTTCTATAAAATTGGTTTTCCATTTAGTGTTGGTTATGGCATGACCGAGTGCGCACCACTTATTGCATTTGATAAACATTCAAATTTTGTTCCCACATCATGCGGGTCTGTGCTAGAAGATATCATGGAGGCAAGAATTAAATCACCAGATCCTGAGAATATTGCAGGTGAGATACAAGTTAGAGGAGAAAATGTGATGAAGGGTTATTACAAAAATAAGGAAGCTACCGAAGATACCTTTACACCTGATGGATGGCTAAAGACAGGCGACTTAGGAATAATGAAAGGAAGAAGATTATTTATAAAAGGTCGCATTAAAACGATGCTACTTTCTGCAAATGGTCAAAATATTTACCCCGAAGAAATCGAATCGCGTTTAAACAATCTACCCTATATATCAGAATGTGTTGTTATATTACGTGAGTTTAGATTGGTGGCACTTGTATATCCTGATAAAGAGGCTATGCGATCTGATAACATCAGCTATGAACAGCTTGTAAACATTATGGAAACAAACAAAGGTATACTCAACAAATCTGTTGCACTATACGAAAGACTAAGCGCCATAGAACTAGTAGAAAATGAATTTGAAAAAACACCCAAAAAGAGCATTAAACGCTTTCTTTATCAATAAAACTTTCATTTACGCATAAAGAGAGAGCTTTAAAATCAAGCACTACAATCAATTAGTGTTATTTAACTAAAAATAAATATCCAAACATGTTGTATAACATGTTTAATGATGTACATTTGCAAAGTTTTTAGAAGAATGTATTCAATTAGCTCACTGGTTAAGAATCAGATAAGGCTCATTAGAGCACAATACAATAAAAACAGTTTAATTTTGCTCTCAAAATTATTTATCGTTTAATTTTTATAAAGTAATGAAAAAAGCGGTGTTATTAGTTGCTACTATAGCAACATTAGGTTTTGTCTCTTGCAACAATGCACAAGTAAATGCTGAACAAGCTAGATTAGATAGTTTAGCTGAAGTAGCTAGGGTTGACAGTATCGCAATAGTTAAAGCTGACAGCATTCAGGCGGTTATCGAAGCTGAAGCAGCTGCAGCAGCAGATACACTCAACCAAGTTGTTGAAGAAGCTACCATTAAATTAAACTAAGTTTATTGGTAGTTGTTTTGCAGAGACCACCTCAAAAGGGTGGTTTTTTTATTTGTATCTAGTGCAAAAATAGTAACTTTGTTATTCAATTAATATTGATAATGATGATTAAAGTTATTTCCCCTTACAAAACGCTTATTCCGCTACTCATAGTAGTATTAATAATATTAACCAGTTGCAATCAAAGAGCTAACACCTACTTCGAGAAACACCTCTCCTTTCCCGATCTCCTTACCAAAGATCAGAAGGTAAAATTAGCCGCTTATGTAGTGCCAACAGAAAGTCAGTACGAATGGCAACAACTAGAATTAACCGCATTTATACATTTTGGTATAAACACCTTCACCGGGAGAGAATGGGGAGATGGTACTGAAGACCCTAATCTATTTAACCCAACTAATTTTGATGCTGAGCAGTGGGTAGAATCATTGCAAAACGCAGGCTTCAAAATGATTATATTGACTGCAAAACATCATGATGGCTTTTGCCTCTGGCCCACCCAAACCACTAAACATTCAGTAGCTTCATCAATCTGGTTAAATGGCAAGGGAGATGTTGTAAAAGCAGTTAGGGATGCCTGCGAAAAATATAATATGAAGTTTGGTGTATACCTATCACCCTGGGATAGAAATGCAGAAAGTTATGGCGACTCACCTACCTATAACAGAATGTTTGTTCAACAGCTTATAGAACTACTTACCAATTATGGAGAGATTCACGAAGTTTGGTTTGATGGAGCTAACGGCGAAGGACCAAATGGAAAAGTTCAGGAGTACGATTGGACCCGCTTTTATCATGTAATAGATAGTCTACAACCAATGGCAGTGAAAGCTATCATGGGTGACGATGTTCGTTGGGTTGGCAACGAAAGCGGCTTGGGCAGAGAAACTGAGTGGAGTGTTACACCATTACAGCCAGAAATTAATAATACAATTATTAGCGAGAACAATAGATTAAACATAAACAATACAGCAAAAGATTTAGGAAGCAATGAACTTATTGTTGAAGCAAAATCATTATACTGGTATCCTTCTGAAGTTGATGTTTCAATCAGACCGGGTTGGTTTTATCATGCCGAGCAAGACAGTCAGGTTAAAACATTAGCACAACTTGTAGATATATATTTCCAATCAGTAGGAATGAATTCTGTGCTGCTTCTTAATGTTCCCCCAGATACTCGTGGCAGAATAAATGAAGTTGATGTAGATCATTTAAGTCAATTCGGCGAATATATAACTTCCACCTTCAGTAATGAAAAACTAACCGATGGGGAAGCAGAATGGAAAGCTAAATCAGGTGCAAGCAAAGAATTTAATGTTCATGAGGGTCAAGTCATCAACACAGTACTACTGCAGGAAGATATTTTAAAAGGACAGCGAGTAGAAGAGTTTATGGTAGAAGGCCTAATAAACGATGAGTGGGTTAAGCTTACCGAAGGAACAACAATAGGCTACAAGCGCCTACTCAGATTTGCAGACTCTAAGCCTACAAAAATACGTATTACAATTGAGGAGACACGCGACATTGCAAACATTAAAAAGATAGGCGCATATTTTGCCCCAGTATTAGAAGGAAGTATTATGGAGTTTAAGTTATCAGACATTACATCAGATAATTGGGTAGTTGGCAATCCTCAACCACTTACCATAGATTTGGGCGAAAGATATTTAATAAAAGGATTTACATATTCACCTGTTGAATCTATGGAATCGATATTTAAATATACATTCTCGGTAAGTGAAGATGGTGAAACCTGGAGGGATGTAATTACTAACGAGTTCAGTAATATAAAGAACAACCCAATAGCACAAAGTGTTACATTTGACGAAGCCGTTAATGCTCGATATATAAGAATCGAATCAATTGAAGGTACAGATGGTGGCAGCCCTTCTGTTGATATAAAACAGATTGGAATTCTAACAAATTAAATTATCACTTGATACAGAAATAAATGAAAAAATATATCTTCACTTTAATTCTATTAGTCTCATTTGTTGTACACAAACAAAAAGTTTATAGTCAAACCATAAACGAGATATTTATATCGATGCCAGCTGAACTGCTCCCAGGTATTTCAGAAGGCAATAAAACAATGCTTACAGTAGACACCTCCAAAACAGCAATTCCATACATATTCGGAGAGATTCAAAAAGTAAACCATGGTAGCAGCTATCTAAATATAAAAACCTCTGACGTAGGAAATACTCAAATAAAGCTACTGCCTGTTGCTGGAGATTCATCAATTGTATCGGTAATACAAACTGTTTGTGGTGGTGCCGAAACAGATATATGCAATAGTATCATCACTTTTTACACAATCGATTGGAAAGAATTAGATAACGAATTATTCCTTCCCTCGCTATCACCTGAAATGTTTATGGATTCTTCGAAAAAGTACATAGATAATTATAAATATGCCCTATCTTTACCTGATATTTATCCTATCTCTGCAAAATATGATGAGACAAGCACAGATTTAACACTGCTGTTCCATTATAAAGATAGGCTCGATAATATGCACCTTAAGGAGTTTGAATCATTTTTAAAAAGTGATAGTGTTATCTTGCAATGGGATGAATCTGGCTTTAAATAATTATCCTTCTCAGGTATTAATTAATATGCACCCGTAGTTCAATGGATAGAATACCGGATTCCGGTTCCGACGATGCGAGTTCGATTCTCGCCGGGTGTACAATTATCTTGTCATACCTTTTATTTAAACAAAAGTTTAATGTTTGTCATCACTTTAATGAGTGGTAGATTAGCAGTATGGCTAGGTGCTATTTTGTGAATCTTGCGCAACCGTTTGTTGGTATACATAAACGAATACCATTTTCGATGTAGAGACGACCGAAATCTTTTATCTTGAAATATTGCATAACCAAAACTCCCGCCGCTAAAGATGTCATCCATTACCATATCCACATTCTCATCATTAGTATCAATCTCAAAAGGAAATATAGCCGGATTTGCGCCTATATACTTCACGGCAACCGAGGCAAATATTTGCATTGCATATAGCAAATCAAACTCGTTTACCAGTCGCAGAAAATAATCTTTAGCTATTAAGGAAGAATTACGGTCAAGAAACAACACCCAATCGCACAGCTGTCGTATACCTATTCCCAAATGAATGAAATGATGGAAGATATGCTGAAAGATAAAGAATGCATTAAACTCATGAGGAAGTACCTGCACTTCCACCCCATCTATATAAATTTTCAGAAAGCTGTTGTTTGCACTTATTTCGTTAACTTTATACTTTAAAAGTTTGTCATATTTTCTTATGCCGAAGAAAGAGGCCCATTTATGATTTTCAATGAGTACCCCCTCATATTTAAATGATTGATGATGAATATTTTCTGCATCCATTACCAACCCTTTGCTTCGTGCCCAATCGTTGGCTTTCTGGTAATCTCCGTTTATGTATAAAAATGCATCTATGTCACCCGTAGTACGATGAACAGGATTTGGATAAAAAGAGGCGTTGGCTTGCCCTTTAAGAAGCACAAAGGGGCAGCCTAATTTCTCATACTCCTCAGATAGCTTTTTGAGGACATTATTAATTCGATTATTCGCTTTCTCAATTGACTCGGTTTGAAGATGAAGCTTAAATAATATTTTTTTTTCAGGAAGCAATTCAGAAGGCAAAGTCATTATACCATCGTAAATAAGAGCAACTACTTTTTGTTCGATAGCTAATTCGCAAACTTGTTGCCACAAGTTGCTTTCAACTCTATCAAACAATTGTGGAATAGCCAAACGCTCCCAAAGTGCTGCTGACAATAATTCAAGAAAAAGAGCTTTTGCTCTGTTCATATTTATGAAATTTATAGGCCATTAATCTTGATTCAAAACAATTTCAAGTTCTTCTAATTAATCACTAGTTGCTCAAATCAATTATAAGTTTTTCTAGTTGATCACAAGTGTCTAGTTAAATGCAAGTATTTCGAGTTAATTACTAAATGTATCTCCCTTGTTAATATCTCCTGTCTCCATCCCCAATTTAAACCAATAGGTGCGCTCTGCAGAAGTACCATGTGTAAACGAGTCGGGTACTGTATATCCCATCGAGCGTTTCTGAATAGTATCATCACCAACTGCGGTTGTGGCACTTATTGCCGACTCCAAATCTCCAGGTTCAAGTTTAATAATATTCATTAGTTGTGCATGATGAACCCACACACCCGCCAAAAAGTCGGCCTGAAGTTCTAGCTTAACATTAAGTTTATTGTATTCTGTTTCACTAATTTTACCTCTGTACTGATTAACCTGATCAAGAATACCAAGTAGTTTTTGAACATGATGCCCAACTTCATGAGCTGTAACGTAAGCCATTGCAAGGTCGCCTTTTGCTCCAAAATCACTTCTCAGCTGATGAAAAAAGTTAAGATCTATATACATTTTCTGATCAGCAGGACAATAAAAAGGACCAACAGAAGAAGTTGCTCCACCACACTCCGAAGTAGTTGCATCAGTAAATGTAACAAGAGTAGGGTTCTGATATGTCTGCTGCATCTGTGTTCTAAAAATCTCACTCCACACCTCATTTGCACTATTGAAAACACCTAATGTAAACACCTTCAAGTCCTCATTTTCATTCACCCTTGAAGGATCCACAACTTCTGTTGATGCGCCACCCGGTGAAATACCGTTCACCATATTTACTGCTTCAAATGGATCCTGACCAAATAATAGTGCGATAATTGCAACTATAACAGCCCCTGCACCTCCGATTGCAGCTTTTTTTCCCCTGCCTCTGCCTCTTCTATCCTCATAATTGGCATCACTATCATTTCTTCTTACCCATTTCATCGTAAATAAAGTTTTATTTGGTTAGTTAATTACTTCTCATTTATCAGCCTTTTTCAACCACTCATGAACTATTGACTCATCGTAGCCCATAGATTTAGCTTTCTCAAAGTCGGTCTTAGCAGCTTTCTTGTCAAACTGATCTAGTCGCACTCTTCCGCGAAGGAAATAGTAATAAGGATTTCCGCTTTGCGAAAGTTCCACAGAGCGCAAGTCGGCCGAAGCCAGTAGTGTTTTACCATTATTTATATAACACTCTGCCCTGTTCATATAAAAACTAGGATCACTATTTGGTTCACTGTTTATCAAATCTGTATAAACCATTTCGGCAAGTTCCCACTTATTATCAAGCTTAAATAATAAAGCCTTGCTTAGTTTAGTATACATATTATTCGGATCTATCTCTTCCGATTTTTTAAAATCTGCTTCAGCTTTAACTCGATTATTTTCTTCAAGAAAAAGTACTCCCCTGCGATAATATGCCTCTATATCATCGGGGAAATCTGTAATAAGTAAATTATAATCTTCCATAGCCTCATCAAACCTACCTAGCTCCATTAGCAAAGAGGCTCTATTGTGAAGCACGATATCCGGAATAGGATTATTGGGAAGTGAAGCAGTAAAAGAAATATAAGCATCATCGTAATTCCTTAGCTGCCGTTGTATAATGCCAAGATTTAAAAGTAAAACCGAGTTATTTTCATTAGCTGGATCAAGCCTCATTGCTTTTTGCAAAGAAATTGCCGCACTGTCAAGATTGTTATTATCTATATGCGTTGCAGAGCGTTCTACCCACTCCAGATAGTTAGGTGACTGTGCTTTTATCTGCACAGAAATTGCTAGCAGTAGTGCAACTATAAGTGTATTATTTATTTTCATTTGCTTTATTAATTCTAATTATAAATAGCCCACATTGAGGATAATAACCAACTTAAGAGTTATAAACATTCCTTATAATGAGTCATGCACAAAAATAGACGTTTTTTTCTGTATTTGTAGTAACTTTGCAACCAATTAAAATAAATTATATGAGCATGTCTTCTCTCTTACAACCAATTATTCCATCTGACAGCATCAATTTGCATACAACTCCACAACCAACATTTGGAGAATTAATAAAGACTGGCCAATTCGAGCAGGTACTTGATAACGCTTTAACCTGGGGTATAGATTTAGCAGCTAATATTATACTGGCACTTGTAATATTTTTTGTTGGACGTTTTATTATATTAAAAATAAACGGTCTCAGTAACAATATATTAAAGAAAAGCTCGTGGGATGTTGTACTTAAAGGATTCATAAGCAGCATTGTACAAACCATACTTTTTATCGTGCTGTTTATGATAATAATTAGAGCCGTGGGAGTAAAAACCGTTTCCATTGCAGCCTTAATTGGTACTATGGGATTGGCTATTGGATTGGCCATGAAAGACAACCTGTCTAATTTTGCAGGAGGTGTACTTATATTACTTAGCAAACCATTCAGAGGAGGCGATTATATTAAGGCTCAAGGTCTTGAAGGCACAGTTGTGAGTATTGGCATCTTGCACACCATACTTAGAACGGGAGACAACAAGACTGTTTATATTCCAAATGGACCGCTTTCTACGGGTAATATTACAAATAATAATAGCTTAGATGGTACTCTTCGCACTGATATTGTTGTAAATGTTGATTATGGCAGCAATGTAGAAGAGGTGAAAAAAGTGCTATTGGCTATTGCTCGCGAACATCCAAAGGTGCTTATTCAGCCAGACCCTTTTGCAAGAATGACAAAGATAAATACTGCCACGCTTGAATTTACTGTTAGGGTGTGGGCAGAAAAAGCCGACCTGTGGGGTGTTAATCACGACCTCACTGAAAAGATTTATCAAAATCTTTTTGAGAGAGGTATGATTAGTTCTTTGCAGCAAATGACTATTCACATGGCAAAGGATTAAAAATAGTAATCACTTAATACTCCGATGCAAAGTGGAATTTAATATTCTTAAAATCCTGCTGTGCCATCATTAGTATATAATTAGATTCAGCAAGGAATACATCTCTACCCTGCTTATCATGAGCCATATATTGATACTTACGCCTTTTAAAATCGGCTAGCTGCTCTTTATCTTCACTCTCTATCCAACATGCTTTAAATAGCTGAATAGGGTTCCACCGGCACTGTGCACCGTACTCATGTAGCAAGCGGTATTCAATTACTTCAAACTGAAGCTGACCTACTGTTCCAATAATCTTTCGTCCATTAAATTGATTGGTGAATAGCTGTGCAACACCTTCATCCATTAGCTGCTCCACTCCTTTTTGAAGTTGCTTAGACTTCATCGGATCTGCATTCTCTATATATTTAAACATCTCGGGCGAGAAGCTTGGCAAGCCTTTAAAATGCAAGTCCTCTCCAGATGTTAATGTATCGCCGATCTTAAAATTGCCAGTGTCGGGCAATCCAATAATATCCCCTGCAAATGCCTCTTCCAGAATCTCTTTCTTTTGAGCCATAAATGCTGTGGGAGATGAGAATTTCATCATCCTATTAAAACGTACGTGCTTATAATTTACATTACGCTCAAACTGTCCTGAGCAAATCTTAACAAATGCAATACGCGAACGATGGTTGGGGTCCATATTAGCATGAATCTTAAATACAAATCCCGTAAATGTATTTTCATAAGGATCAACCACTCGTTCCTCTGCCTGAACCTTTCGGGGTGATGGCGCAATCTCCACAAAGCAGTCTAGCAGCTCCTTAACACCAAAGTTATTTAAAGCTGAACCAAAAAATACAGGTGCAAGCTTGCCAGCAAGGTAGTCTTCTCTATCAAATTCTGAATAAACCTCTGTAATCAACTCAACCTCTTCTCGTAATTTAGATGATAAGGCACTTCCTATATGACTTTCTAGGTTTGCTGATTCCACATCTAGCTTTATAGATTCAGTTACAACCTGCTTACTTGGCTTAAAGAGATCCAGACTATTTCTATAAAGATTATACACACCCTTAAACCTATCACCCATATCAATTGGCCAGCTTAGGGGTCGAACAGCAATCTGCAACTCTTCTTCCAGCTCATCCAGAACATCAAAAGGATTTTTACCCTCACGGTCCAGTTTATTCACAAATATCATCACAGGAGTGTTGCGCATACGGCAAACTTCCATAAGCTTGCGTGTTTGCACCTCCACACCTTTTGCAATGTCAACCACCACTATAACACTGTCAACAGCGGTTAGAGTTCGAAAAGTATCTTCGGCAAAGTCTTGGTGACCAGGTGTATCCAGAATATTTATTTTATGCTTATTGTAATCAAAACCCATAACAGAGGTGGCAACAGATATACCACGTTGCTTTTCAATCTCCATCCAGTCGGATGTAGCGCTTTTCTTAATCTTATTCGACTTTACAGCACCAGCAACATGTATTGCACCTCCAAAGAGTAATAGTTTTTCTGTAAGTGTTGTTTTTCCCGCGTCGGGGTGACTAATCACGGCGAATGTTCTTCGCTTTTGTATCTCTTTTTTCAAATTCATCTATTGAAAATTATTCTATATGTTTATTTTTTTAATACAACGCTCAAGTGCTTCTTCCCAACTTGGAATCTTAACACTAAAAGCATTAGCTATTTTTGATGGGTCAAGAGCACTATATGCCGGTCGCTTAGCCACAGCCCCATATTCTTTCGCCGAAATACCACTGACTTCACAGTCCTTAATTCCTGCCAAGCGTTTTATCTCTTTTGTAAATTCTAATCTCGAAACCTCGCCCCTATTACAGAAATGATATAAACCTGTTTTCCACTCATCCTTCTCAGACAATTGCAAAATGTGAATAATCATCTCGGCCAAATCGGCAGCATAGGTGGGAGTGCCCACTTCGTCTTCAACAATAGTGAGCTTATCTTTTTGTTTCATTAAGCTAATCATCGTCTTCACAAAGTTGCTTTTAAACTCCGAAAACAACCAGCTCGTGCGAATAATTATCCAATTGATACTCATCTGCATTAAAGCCTCTTCACCCTTTAGTTTACTAGATCCATAAACCGACAAAGGGTTAGGAGTCATCTCTTCTGTATATGCAACTTCAGAAGCTCCATCAAACACAAAATCTGTAGAGATATGAATTACCTTAACACCAAATTGTTTAGCAACCAATGCTATATTTTCAACACCAGTTACATTAACCTCAAATGCTTTGTTACTATCTGCTTCGGCCTTATCAACAGCGGTATATCCAGCACAATTAATTATATATTGAATATGGTTGATTTTAACGTATTCTTCAACTTTATCTTTACTTGTTATATCAAGATTATCGGCATCTGTAAAATGAAACTTAAATGGAGTGTTTGTCTTTTGTGCAAGCACCTTAATTTCGCTACCCAGCTGACCATCAGCACCTGTTACCAACACATTTTTCTCAACTAGTCCATAAAAATATTGCTCCCTTACAACCTCTTTCTCGCCTGCACCCAAAAGTTTAATAGCCTCTAATATTATTGCCATACTTCAATTATTTAAAAGTACCTCACCAAAACGTTATATAAAATGATCCAATTACAAGCTTGCATAAGTTCCTTTTCTATACAATATTCTGCTCTTGTTCTTCTACCTCTCTATATTTTTTAGAAAGAAGTCTCAACAACGCCGTAATTTGCTTAACTGCCGCCTGCGTTTCTTTAGAGATCTCTTTTTTCTGCACTTTCAAAAGCAGATAACCATAAAGAGCAATAAAACAAGTTTCAAGTTCAGGTGCCTCTTTATCATCCGATTTAGAACGAAGCTCCACTATATACGGAAGCGTGTTGTAATAAACACCAATATAATCAGACTCTGTAGGATTTTTAAGGAGTCGCAAGTGCAAGTCGGTGAGCTCAATAATAATATTTTTATTAATCTGAAGATGACCGTTCTCCTGCACAGCCTCAGACTTCATCATCATCACCAGTCCCTCATACCAATTGCGTGCTTTATTGCGCTCGCTTTCGGTTTCATATACAGTATCGATAATAGATTTCTGAATTAAATCAATATCCAGGTTATAGGCTCTCAAAAGGTCTTCTATTTGCCACATATACAACAAATACTCTGCAATATTATACTTCTTTTCGGGAATCTTCATAAATAAAATAGTAAATTTGCTACAAAAATACAACAATATGCTTAAGTTTCATATTATTGAATCAGGTTATTTTATGGGAGACGGCGGAGTGATGTTTGGTCCGGTGCCCAAGAAATACTGGTCGGCCAAGTACAAAACAAACGACAATAACATGTGTGTAATGGCTATGCGATGCCTATTTATAGAGACTGAAACACGGCGTATTCTTATCGATTCGGGTATAGGAAATAAGCACGACTCTAAACTAAAATTCTTTCAGCCTTTCGATCAGAAAGATATAAGAGACGAAATCAGTAAGATTGGCTACAAGCCAGAAGATGTTACAGATGTAATAGTATCGCACCTTCATTTCGATCATTGTGGAGGCAACACAGTGCTAAACGATAACAACGAAGCAGTGCCCGCCTACCCAAACGCCACATATCATTTAAGTTTAAAGCAGTGGAACAACTATCGCAAGCCTTCGCTATTCGAGGCGAGCTCATTTTTCGCAGACAATATAGAGCCTATTTATGATGCAGGGCAACTTAGGTTTGTGCTGGACGACATACAACTCGACGAGAATATCTATCTTGAGCTTTATGATGGTCACTCTCCTGGTCAGATTGCAGTATTATTTGAAAACGAAGATGGTAAGTATGCTTTCCCGGGCGATGTGGTTCCAACTTCATTAAACCTCCAACTCAGCTGGCTTTGTGCTTATGATAACAGCATGGTTGTGGCCATGGAGGAGAAAAAGAAGTTTATGGATAAGGTTAGGGATGAAAAACGTACTCTTATTTTTTATCACGATGCTTATACTGAGTCGGCAAAGCTTTAATTTATAACTCTATTTATATAGTATCGTCCTGTTTTTTGTTAACACTAACTTCTAACCAACTCCCTTATAAATTATAACCAGCTCCTAACCCTTCTCATATATATACGGAGTTTATATGGAGAAGGTAAGAGCAAGGTACGAACAAAGCAAGGTCCTTTTAAGAATAAAATCAGGCGCTTTGAATAACTATATTATGCTCTATAAGTATATTTCACCTCTTTAAAACTCTTAAAACTAAAACGTTAAAAACAATCGTATATTATTTTTAATAAATATTGTTTAACATTCGAAAGAATGCCATATCTTTGCACAGAATTTTTGGTTTTAATCACTTCAAAGGCTTCGAAGTGATAGATGAAAAGGGAATCAGGTGTAAATCCTGAACAGACCCGCTGCTGTAAGCTCCGCTTACGTGTTGAACAAAACCTCTTTGCCACTGTCTTTAACCAGATGGGAAGGCGTTCAAACACGGGAGTAAGTCAGAAGACCTGCCAGAATCGATATATGTTTTTATAGCTTTCGGGAAATAAAGCTTCGAAACAAGTAAGGGTTCTTCTTTACCAACTCCATTTGGTATATTATACATACGACTCGTCGTTAATTTCATCCCTGTTTCAACTGTTTCTTTTCCCAAAAGCCAAAGATATTAAAGGCTTTATGGTACGTTTTCGTTTCTTTACTTTATTAGTGGTTTGCATATTGCACACTGCAACAGGTGCTCTTAGTGCTCAGTCGGCAAAAGACTCTACCTCAATGTGGCTGCAACTAGATGAATTTGTTGTTGTGGGTAGTCCTCTTATGAATGAGGTTATTCCTGTACAAAAGCTATCGGGCGAGAAGCTCAAGAACCTTAGTTCGTTTTCGGTTGCAGATGCTATTAGATATTTCTCTGGTGTGCAAATTAAGGATTATGGGGGTATAGGTGGACTTAAAACTGTGAATGTGCGCAGCATGGGCACTCACCACGTGGGCGTGTTTTACGACGGTATTCAATTGGGCAATGCACAAAATGGGCAGATCGATCTAGGAAAGTTTTCTCTTGAAAATATAGAAGAGATATCGCTTTATAATGGACAGAAGAGCAATATTTTTCAACCAGGCAAAGACTTTGGTTCTTCTGCTACTATCTATCTGCGCACCCGCATACCTAGCTTCGATAATAATAAACAGTATAACCTTAAAGGATCTGTTAAAACTGGGTCGTTTGATCTTGTTAATCCATCTTTTCTTTATGAATATAAAATCAATGATAACATAAGTGCTTCGGTAAATGGCGAGTACATAATTTCATCGGGGAAATATAAATATCGATATAAACGTGTTTTCCCTAATACAAACGAGGTTATGTATGACACCACTGCGGTGCGTGAGAATGGAGATATTGCTTCTTTACGATTTGAGGGTGGCCTATTTGGTACTATACCAAAGGGTTACTGGAGAATTAAGGGCTATTTTTACGATTCGGAGAGAGGTATACCAGGAGCGGTGGTGAATAATAAATGGAAAAATTCGCAACGCCAATGGGATACAAGTTATTTTGTGCAGATGATATTTCAGAAATCAATTGCTCCTAAATACGACCTGCTGGTTAATGCAAAATATGCAGATGATGGTATGCGATACTTAAATCCTGATACAACTTTAATGTTTATAGACAACACATTCAAGCAAAAAGAGGCGTATATCTCAACCGCCAACCGGTATAGAATTTCAAACAAATGGGATGCTGTTCTATCGGCTGATGCTCAGTATAATACTTTAACTTCTGATGTTGCCGGATTTGTTTATCCCAAAAGGCTAACATCTTTGTTTGCTCTGGCTAGTGCTGCCGATTTGGGCAAGGTGAAGATGCAGGGTAGCATTTTGGCTACTCTTGTGCGTGAACAAATTAACTCTGGCAACACGGCTGCTGATGATTCGGTAAGTACTGCTCCAAATAAGAAAGAATTTACACCGGCTTTTTTTGTATCATATAAACCATTTAATAAACAGAACTTCAATGTTCGTGCTTTTTATAAGCAGATATTTAGGATGCCTACTTTTAACGACCTCTATTATACTGATATTGGCAATATTCATCTTAAACCAGAATTTACGCATCAATATAACTTAGGATTTCAATACGATAATGATTATTCGCACCCATTTATAAAAAATTGGCATCTACAGGCCGATGCTTATTACAACGAGGTTACGGATAAGATTGTGGCTGTGCCAAAGGGAAGTGGACAATACCGCTGGATGATGATGAATTTGGAGTATGTGGAGATTAGGGGAATAGATATGTCTACTTCTTTTTTAATCGAACCCTTGAAGGATTTGTTGCTGAGTATTAAGCTTATGTACACATATCAGAAAGCACAAGATTTTACACAACGAAAAAGTGATATACTGCAGAGTACAACGTGGGGAGGGCAAATTCCTTATATACCGTGGCACAGCGGATCTGTTATTGCAAGTATAGATTACAAGAACTGGATATTTAATTACAGCTTTATATATGTAGGAGAGAGGTACCACTCGTCGGCAAATATTGCTACTGAGTATGAGCAACCTTGGTATACTAACGATATGACCATTGTGAGAATGATTAAATGCAAAGGTGTAAACCTACGTTTGAGTGCCGAAATTAATAATATTTTTAGTCAAGATTATGAAGTGGTACTCAACTACCCTATGCCCCAACGCAATTATAAACTAGCACTTACGGTTGAAATTTAATCTTATAAAACTATGAGAAATAATATAGTTATTAATGTCATTTTAATATGTCTGCCGCTATTACTTGTAATGTTGATGAACAGTTGCAGAAGCGATGTAGAAATGATACTTTCTGAAGATATTGCTATTGGAAACTCTGAAGTAATAAAGGGTTACAAGGGTTTTTATCTGCTCAACGAGGGAAATATGGGCAGCAATAAAGCTACTCTTGATTTTTACGATTTTGCAACTGGCATTTATACCAGAAATATATATGCCGAGCGCAATCCGAATGTGCCTAAAGAGATGGGCGATGTGGGAAATGATATTGGCATCTACAACAATAAGTTATGGGCGGTGATAAATGTATCTAACAAAATAGAGGTGATGGATGCGCACACGACCAAAAGAATTGCTCAGATAGATATTCCTAACTGCAGGTTCATTAAATTTTATAAGGGTTATGCATATGTTACTTCTTATGCTGGACCGGTGGTTATAGATCCGAATTACGAGCAACTGGGTTTTGTGGCAAAGATTAATACTGTTACCCTCGAAGTTGTTGATAGATGTTTGGTTGGCTTTCAGCCCGATGAGCTAGAGATTTCTGGGGATAAAATATATGTAGCAAACTCTGGTGGTTACATGGGAGCCGGTAATTCTGAGGGTTACGAACGTACTGTTTCGGTAATTGATATAGCAACTTTTAAAGAGGAGAAACGCATTGATGTTGCCTATAACCTAGAACGTATTAAAGCAGATAGTAGAGGGAACCTTTGGGTTAGCTCACGTGGCGATTATAAAGGTTTGCCTGCTCGTTTATACTTCCTCGACAGAGAAAAAGAAATGATAACTGACACAATCCCTATTGCTGCAACTAATTATTGGATTGATGACGACTTATTGTATGTATATGGCACCGAATTTAGCTACTTAACAAATAGCTGGAACATCTCCTATTCTATTGTTGACACCAAATCTCGTGAAATAGTTAGTAGAAATATCATTGCCGACGGTGCCGATAATGAGATTGAAAAGCCATACGGCATTATGGTGCACCCCGAAACGAAAGATATATTTGTTACTGATGCGGGCAACTATGTAACGCCGGGGGTGCTTTATTGCTTTGATAAAGAAGGCAGAAAGAAATGGAGCGTTATAACTGGCAATATCCCCGGACACTTTGCATTGCTGCCGATATACAACTGAATAATTAAACAGGTAAAACAGAAAAATATTAAACAACATAACAGTAAATCATGAGAAGGAAAGATATTGCAATTGGCTCTAGGCAAAACATGCTGATAGTATTATTGTTAATAGCAGTTTTGATTGGGTGCTCAGATGAAGAACCAATAGTAACCTCTCCCGAGGTTCCAGATACAGAGATAGAGAATCCAGATAAAGAAGCAGAAGATCCTGATACAGGAACAGAAGATCCTGCGGATTCTCCTTCGGTAGAGGATATAAATTATGAAACTAAAACATTTACATTGCTTACATTGGAAAAACCTTCGTATTTCGCCAGTATAGATGATGTGAAGTGGAATGTGATTTCATCCCCATCGGAGCTATTCCGCATATCGCATTTGGATGCGCAAACTGCTATGTTTGTTGCTGCCAATGAAGGAGAATACACGTTAAAAGTAACCGGAGGTGATATTGAAGGAAAAGTGATAGTATCGGTTGCAAAGCCCAATAAACAACCATCACCATACATTTCTAAAGTATTTGATTATATGCCTGCTCCGGGGCAATTTGTGAATAAGTTACCCGAATATGAGGAGGGTGATACGCATAGTGATATGGTGAGAAAGGCAAATGAATGGTTGGTGGGTAAGGATGCCTGGACCATCACACTTGGTGGTTGGGGTGGATATGTGGTATTTGGTTTTGATCATACTATTGTAAATGTACAGGGAAGACGCGACTTTAGAATCAACGGAAATGCTTTTGGAAGTGCAATAGGTAGACCTGGTGCACCATTTGGCGGTAGTTGCGAGCCAGGTGTAATTATGGTTGCGTATGATAAAAACAAGAATGCCAAGCCCGACGATGATGAATGGTATGAGATTAAAGGGAGTGCTAACTTTAGTGCAGAAAGCGAGCCGTGGTATGATATTGCTTTGGAAAAGGGAAAAGACACACAGGTAATTAGAGATTACGAAATGATATATCACAGGCCATCGAGCGAAGAACAGAATATTGAGGCTCAACCAGATAATCCCAACTCATTTGCATCTATCCAAAACTATATCTATTGGGAAGACAACAAGAACAATAGCGGATATAAGGTTAAGAATGTATATTATAATCAATCCTATTACCCTGCCTGGGTAGAAGATGATAAGCTTACATTCAACGGAATTCGCTTACCTGAAAACGGTATTAATGAGGGGGATCATATCCCAGGTATGAACGATGCTAATGTATACTTCGTGTTATATGGTTTTAGATATGGCTATGCTGACAATTATCCTAATATACATGATAATTCGGCAATAGATATAGATTGGGCAATAGATAAAGAGGGAAACAGGGTTGATCTGCCCGGTATAGATTTCGTTAAGATATATAACGGGGTTAACCAAGAAAATGGCTGGCTGGGAGAGTCCTCTACGGAAGTTGAAAGAGGTGAGGACCTGCATCTTTTGGGTAAAAGCATAGACACTGTTTTTGATTAATAAAAGATTATTTATATAAGTAAGACATTAATAAACCATTATGAAAATTAATTTAAAATGAAAAGAACGTTTAATTATTTGTTGGTGCTAACTTGCGCAATTGCGCTATTTAGTTGTGTTGAGGATTATGACGACAGCTTCCTGAGAATTGAAATTGATAAAATAAAGGAGGATATCAGTTCTCTTAAAACTCAGGTTTCTACGATGCAAACTGTGGTAGATGCTTTTAACGAAGGTAAAGTAATTACTAATGTGGTAGAAATAAGTGGTGGTAAGGGTAGCAAGATTACTTTTAACGATGGAACTACTATTGAGATTGTAAATGGCAAGGATGCTCCTGTAATAGGGGTTGAGGAGTTTGAAGATGTTTATTATTGGACTTTAACAACAAATGGAAATACATCTTTCCTGGTAGATAATAATAATCAAAAACTACCTGTTTCAGGCAGGCCTGGTGTTCCAGGTGAGGAAGGAAAAACACCTCAGCTTGAAATAGATGTAGAGGGTTATTGGACTGTAAACGGTATTCGTGTAAAAGACAGTAACAACAATGTTGTTAAAGCAAAAGGAGATTCATTTTTCAAGGGAATTGAAGAGAATGAAGAATCTGTTACATTTATACTTGCAGATGACTCCACCATAGTGATTGCTAAATCTGTTGGTGCATTTTTAAGATTTGTAGATGATGCTTCGTTATTTAATGCAAATCAATCTAAGAGTATTACTTTTCAATATGCAAATCTTCACTCGCTAGAGATAGTTTCTCAACCTGAAGGATGGGTTATTAATATTCACGCACCACAAAAGTATATTAATGTTACAGCCTCAAATGAGGGATATGGTGCAAAGGATATTAAGTTGCAAGGTTTAGATAAAAACGGGTTGACATATCAGGCTACAATAAAAGTTAGTATTATTGGAAGTGGTTATACAGCTGCCGGAGGAGTTTTTATTTTGAATGAAGGAAATATGACTACCGAAAACGGTTCTCTGATATATATAGACCCCTACGGCCAGGTTTACGATAAGGTATATAATAATGCCAACGGAGCCTCTTTGGGAAATACAGCGCAAGATCTTTTTATTGATGGTGACAAGATGTATATTATTTCGCAAAATGGAAAAACTAACCCAATGGGATTAGGATTTAAAAATGATGGATTGTTGATTGTGGCTAATAGCGAAACATTGCAAAAAGTGGATTCTTATACAGATGAGTTATCTGCTTTATCGTACCCATCGCATGTGGCTGTTTTAGATGAAGACCATATTTTTATTCGTGATAACAATGGTGTAAACCGTTTTAGTAGTACAACGGAAGAGCTCAAACTAATATCTGATACAAGAGGTGCTGCAAAGAACCGTATGGTTGTTGCTAACGACAAGGTGTTTTTCTATGCAGGTAAAAACCTAAGAGTAATTGAAAAAAACAGCGACGATGTGAGTATTACAATTGATATGGGAGCCACTATAAGTGGTATAGAGAAATCGAAAGATGGTAATATTTGGGTTGCTACCACAGGCTCACCACACAAGATATCGAAGGTTAGTAGCTCTGATTATACTGTTATTAAGTCAAATGAAATCACTATAGGCACTGTAGCTGGCGGCATGTTTGCTACACCTTCTATTACTACCAAGGGCGATACTATTTATTATGGAGGTAGCAGTTTGAACATATATCGACATATTTTTAGTACAGGCGAAAACAAGGAGATGATTAGTAAAGCAGAGCTTCAAAATCTTGTGCCCGATTCTAAGATGGTTTATAACTCTATGGCCGTTCATCCCATAACTGGTAAAGTTTATTTGAATACTATTAAAGGATATGGATGGGATTTTAAGATAAATAATATTAGTGTGTTCGACTTTGATAACGCTGAGGCTTCATCGGTATTGGATACAAACTATACCAACTATACAAGTTTCCCGGCAGGAATATTTTTCCCATATAATTTCAGAAAATAATTTTTTATTTTATACAATCGAGTAAGGAGAAAAGTAAAATGGTGCAGCTTGTTGAGCTACACCATTTTTTTTGAACTAAGAAACAACTCCCCTAGCCACTTCAATCTTATACTTCTTACCTTTCATCTTTTGGTCTCTGATGTTATTCAAGAGTGGTTTAACCACTGGTGTTTTAACGGCGGCAAACGAAATGAAGTCTTTTATCTCAATTAGTCCTAAGTCTGATTTATCTAGTTTTCCTTTTTGCAAAAAGAATCCTACGATATCGCCTTTATTGAGTTTGTTTTTCTTGCCTCCACTAATGTATATTGTTTGATATTCGGGGCGTTTTGGTAGGGGCTTGCCCTCTTTAATTTTAAGGATGTCTAAGCCTTCGGGTATATAGTCGGGCAACTTATCTTCTTTATAGGATATAATATAGGCTGTTCCCTTGGCTTGCATACGGGCGGTGCGACCGTTACGGTGGGTAAAATCTACCTCCTTTGCGGGTAGATGATAATGAATTACATGTTTCATTTCGGGGATATCAAGTCCTCTTGCCCCTAGATCTGTTGTAATTAGATAGTTTAGACTACCATTTCTGAATTGTATCAAGATTCTTTCTCTATCGTCTTGATCCATTCCTCCATGATAATATCCCGAATATATTCCTTTAGAGTCTAGTAGGTCGCTAATTCGCTCTGCAACCTCCCTATGATTACAAAAGATAAGTGCGGCTTCGGATTTTAATGAGCAGAGCAGTTTAAAGAGCGTATCAATTTTATCCTTTTCGGGCGATACAACTAGTTTCACAGAAAGGCTGTCGTTTTGTTCTTCCTGTGTAAAATCGAGTGTTACAGAAGATTCCATACCAACAAAATCTGGTATTTCAACCTCTGAAGTGGCAGAAAGCAGTACTCTTTTTTCGAGATTAGGCAACTCACTTATAATGGCATTCATCTCTTCAAGAAAGCCCAACTGCAGCGATTTATCGAACTCATCAAGCACCAATATTTTGATATCATCGGTAATTAACGACTCCCTCTCTAAATGATCTGTTAGTCGACCCGGTGTACCAATAAGCAATGCCGGAGGATTACTCA
>JADKLW010000130.1_pt1 | contig 41658 bp, 33 predicted proteins | sample 8641881 | NCBI WGS metagenome assembly JADKLW01 (sample SAMN16272185, study PRJNA661076) | feces metagenome | isolation source: fecal sample from diarrhoea affected cattle B | host: Bos taurus | place: South Africa: Lokaleng Village, Mahikeng | collected 2019-09 | reverse complement strand
CCTCGTCAGTGAGCCATCTAGGCACTACTGACAGCGGAAAACGACGAGGGTGCGCTTTTAGATATGCCTCAGCGACTAGGTCCCGGAATACCCAAGCACACATGCAACAATCCTCTCCTCCCAGGTCTGCCGCATTGCAATACCCGAGATACGCTCAATCACTCTCTGAGCAGGAATCGGCTCAGCCAGCAGATCCCTCTGGATATCACGCAGTCGCGTAATAGCTGCCTTTCGGGCTCGTCGCTCCAAAAAGCGCGACCAGGTTGGCCTAACTAAATCAAGCCAAGCTTCTGCCAGCTGCCCCCAATCGGGACATTCACTTTTCCCAGAGACTTTAAGCACTTCAACCAGCATCTGAATCTGGTCAGCCTGCGCAGGAGACCGGATCCAACCGGCCTGCTTCGCCCACTGCGGCAACACCGAGGCCATCTGCTCCAATGCACGCTGTTTCTTGCGGGGCAGCAACAAGCGCTCCATCTGGGTCAAGCGCACGAGCAAGCGATCCAGTTCACGCCCTGCAGAATAGCTGGGTGGCAAATCCTCTACCTCAATCGGCAGACGCAGTCTCAGGGCAGACACTACATCCCGCAAATTGATCAGCGGCACCTTATCTTCATCGGCCAGAAAAACCCAACGAGGTGCACTGTTGGCATTACCCGCCAGGCACACGAACAGCCAAGGCCGCGCAGCTCTGACCAAGCTCACACGGGACATAACAGCCGTAGTGTCGAGCTTTGCCTGCTGGTAGGTAACGTCATCAATCAATGCAGACTTCCCTTCAACCAAAGCTCGCACCGGTGCAAAAGCATCCTCAATGCCATCCCAAGGCTGATCAGCTCTCTCCGCAATCTCGGACTGAAAATCTTCAGGCCTAACAATTCGCCCTTCCATCCCGCCAGACTGCATCACCAATGGCAGCTGAAGGTTGCCTCCAAGCAAAGACTCGACCTCCTCGATACGCGCCACGAATTTTTCATCAGCTTTCAGCGCAAAAGCTGGCGCATCCTGTGGCCACCAGCATTCGATAGTGTCGTGCGGACTATCCATCCGGTCGATACGCCCCACCCGTTGCTCGGCGTACCGCACGACGCTGGGCATGTCCAAGTGAACCAAGCTGGACGCTCGCTGCAGATTGACACCCTCCGACATGGCGTCACTGCAAAGAGCGATTACGCGGCCTCCGCCTTTCAGTGGGTCCAATCGTTCTTGTAGTCGCTCGTTCTGCGGCTTGTTACCCCCGACCCCAAGCAACACATCGATCTTGAGTCTTTCGATATCTGGCTTCATGAGGTGGCGCAAATAGCGCAGTGTCAGCGGAAAATGGTCAAACGCAATAACCTGTTCGTGGCGACGAGCCAACTCCAACAACAAACTGCATTTGCGCCGCTCTCTTGCATCGCTGATTTTCTTCAGACGGCCCAGGATCAACTGATAAACACCGATTTCAGCCTCGCAAGCCTCTAGATGCGCCTTGGGGTCAGTAAGCCATTCCGGTAGCTGAATACCCAATTGGTTTTGTGGCACACGACCTTTGAGCTTCTCGATACGTTCCAGCATATTGCCGCGTTCATCATCACGGGTGGCATCTCTAAGGATCTGTAAGCCCATCTGTTCCAGAGCGCGCGGCTCACCGAGGATATGACGAAACAACGCAAGTCGAGAGGAGCGTAAACTCGCCATTACGTGATGACGAGCCAGGGAGCCTGCAGAATGCAACCTCATCTGCAGATAATTCTCGGGAGATACGCCTTGCCGAGCCAGGCTCTCAGGCAAGTACAGCGGCTTTTCAAAGTGCCCAATTCCCATGAGCCTGCGAGCCAGGACTGAGATCTGCTCAGCAAGGCGAATATCCTCATCCGTTTCATTCAGTTCATAGCTAAGAGCTGCATGCTCGGGATACCGACATATCCGTCCTCCAGCGTTCTGAAAGGCTCCCGGCTCCTGATCCACCATCTCGTTGAGCTGTGTTTTGGTCCTGCGCACCGTAAAACTGGCAATGGCCCGCCGAAGCTCTTCCAGCTCATGCGGTTGAATATCTCGAAAATTGCCTTTTGCGCGACTTAAGCGTTCAAAAATACCCAGCACCTGATCGCTAAAGTTGTCTGCCCCCAGAATGTCAACCAGCCGCAGAAGATCGGTGGCAGAGCGATTGATCGGGGTTGCAGTGAACAGCACGGTTTGGTCCGCCAGGTTATGCAGCAACTGGCGGGTACGATTCGAATGTTGGTTGAGGAAGTTGTGCGCCTCATCGACTGCCAAGGTTTGCGCCTCAGCCAATAGATGCCCAATCGTGGAGTCTTCATCCTTCTTCAACCGACTAAGCGAGCCATGTGAGATCACGCTCATTGGTAACTGGCAGCTGACGCGCTCTCTTTCCCAATTGGGTGTCACCAGAGGCGGGCATACCATGGTTGCCAGCCCCTTGTGACCTCGTGACATCGACCATATACGGTCATAAAGGGCGCGCAGAAGATAGACCCCCATGCGAGTCTTGCCGGAGCCTGTAGCGTCGGCAACCAGAACACCGCCAGAGGCTTCCAGCAGGTAGAGTGCCTGCCCGATCCCCTTGCGCTGAGACGGCCAAAGCCGGACGCTTTCCTGGCTGCTCAGCGACAGCAAGTAACGCTCAGCCCAATCGCCTTCAAGCAACTCGGCACAGGCCCGGGCCAGCGCCTCTTTCCAGCTCACAAAACGCAGCAGTTGCTCAAGCAGCGCGATCAGTTCCTCATTGGCATTACTGCCTTGTGCCCAAAAATATTCGGCGGTTTGCCAAACCTCCCGATATCGACGGTTCTCTTGTTGCTTGCTAAAGCGAACATTTGCCTCATGCTGAAAATACAGCCCCGGTTCAGTGAAGTTACTGGAACCAAGGGTCACCACCGTATCTGTGCAGTACAACTTGGCGTGTAGACGCGGCCCCGGGCCTGGATAACGCACCCGCACAGAGCCCTGGCGAATCAACTCAATGCAGCGGATCAATTGCCCACTCAAACGCAATGAGATCCCTCGCTGGAGCCAATAGCTGCGAATCTCTTGGTTGAAGTCATGGCGAGCCAGAGAAAAATCCTGACGTCGACTGGCTGTAGGCTCAGATCCCAGCATCAGCCGTAGACAGCCCCCCTTGTCACCACGCTGACTGATCAGTTGCAGCAGCTGATCCAAACCACTGTAACCCGTAATGACCAGCGCTTCAGATTCCCGGCTCAAGTCAGCCAACAGCGTGTCTTGCACCTTGCGTCCAGGCGCATTCATTGGCATCCGCGCCGCTGTCGGCAGCTCTCCAGCTACCGGCTGGTGTTGATCAAACAGCGACCCCTGGATGTTCTGCATTACTACATCCACGCCTCGCACAAGGTTTCAGCCTGCGCCAGCACCAGCTGTGCGGCCTCTTCCTGCTGGTCAGGCGGGTATTTGTATTTTCGCAGGATGCGCTTGACCATCAGCCGCAGTCTGGCGCGTACGCTGTCGCGGTTGCTCCAGTCCACCGTCACGTTCTGCCGCAGACTGGCGGTCAGTTCATGGGCGATCTTGGCCAGGATCTCGTCGCCCAGCTCACGCACCGAGGCCTCGTTATTGGCCAGGGCATCGTAGAAGGCCAGCTCGTCATCATTGAGCCCCAGCTGCTCGCCACGCTTGCTGGCGGCGGCGAACTTCTTGGCCATCTCGATCAGCTCTTCGATGACCTGGGCCGTTTCAATGGAGCGGTTCTGGTAGCGCTTGATGACGTTATCGAGCAGTTCGGAGAACTTCTTTTCCTGTGCGAGGTTGCTGGCGAACTTGCTCTTGATCTCGCCTTCCAGCAGCCGCTCCAGCAGTTCCACCGCCAGATTCCTCTCAGGCAGGTTGCGCACCTCGGCGAGGAATTCATCGTCCAGCAGGCCGATGTTCGGCTTGTCCAGCCCCACCGCCTCGAACACATCCACCACCTCGCCGGAGACCACGGCATTGCCGATGATCTGGCGGATGGCCAGTTCGCGTTCTTCGTCTGTTTTTTTCTTGGCGCTGATCTCACGCTTGGTCAGCAACACCTTGATGGCCTGCAAAAACGCCACCTCTTCGCGCACCGCCTTGGCTTCGTCAAGCGTGCAGCACAGCGTGAACGCCTTGCTCATCGCCAGGGCGTTATCGGCGAAGCGTTTCTTGCCATCCTCCAGACCCAGCACATGGTTGGCCGCGCCGGCCAGCAGCTTGTGGCCGCCGGTCAGGTAATCGCCGTAGTCGAAGCCATACAACAGGCTGCGCAGCACATCGAGCTTTTCCTCCAGCACCGCGTAGGCTTCGTGGGCATCGACGGTTGGTCGCCCGCGCCCCTTGCTGGCCGTGTATTCCTTGAGCGCCGCCTTCAGTTCGTTGGCGATGCCGATGTAGTCGACCACCAAACCGCCCTGCTTGTCCTTGAACACCCGATTCACCCGGGCGATGGCCTGCATCAGGTTGTGCCCCTTCATGGGCTTGTCCACGTACAGGGTGTGCACGCAGGGTGCGTCGAAGCCGGTCAGCCACATGTCGCGCACAATGACCAGCTGCAGCGGGTCCTTCGGGTCCTTGAAGCGTTTCTCCAAGCGCTTCTTCACCTGGCTGGGATAGATATGCGGGCGCAGCAACGCCTTGTCCGAAGCGCTGCCGGTCATCACCACCTTGATCGCGCCCTGCTCCGGGTCTTCGTCGTGCCATTCGGGGCGCAGCGCGACGATCTCGTTGTACAGATGCACACAGATCTCGCGGCTCATGGCCACGATCATGGCCTTGCCGCTCTGTGCCTGGTTGCGCTCCTCGAAGTGGGCGACCAGATCCGCCGCCACGCTTTTGATGCGCGGCTCCGCGCCAACCACCTTTTCCAGCGCCGCCCAGCGCGATTTCAGGCGCGATTGCTGATCCTCTTCCTCATCCTCGGCCAGTTCGTCTACTTCATCATCAATATGTGCCAGCTCACTGTCTTTCAGCGACAACTTGGCCAGCCGCGATTCGTAGTAGATCGCCACCGTGGCGCCATCATCCTTCGCCTGCTGCATGTCATACACATGAATGTAGTCGCCAAATACCGCGCGCGTGTCACGGTCCTCACTGGACACCGGCGTGCCGGTAAAGGCCACGAAGGTAGCGTTCGGCAAGGCATCGCGCAGATGCTGGGCGTAACCCACCTGATAACGCGTACTGGCCTCGGCCACCTTCAGGTCGGGCGCCTTCAGCGAGGCATGGAAACCATATTGGGTGCGATGCGCCTCGTCGGCGATCACCACGATGTTCGAGCGGGCCGAAAGCACCGGGAAGCTGTCTTCATCCTCACCCGGCATGAACTTCTGGATGGTGGCGAAGACGATGCCGCCGCTGGGCCGGTTGGCCAGCTTCTCGCGCAGATTGCCGCGTGTTTCGGCCTGCACTGGTCGTTCGCGCAGCAGGTCCTGGGACAGTGAAAACACCCCGAACAACTGGCCATCCAGGTCGTTGCGGTCGGTGATCACCACGATGGTCGGATTCTCCATCGCCGCTTCCTGCATCACCCGCGCGGCGAAACAGGTCATGGTGATGCTCTTGCCCGAGCCCTGGGTATGCCAGACCACCCCGCCCTTCTGCGTGCCGCCCGGGCGCGAGGCGCTCACCACCTGGCCAATCGCCGCGCGCACCGCGTGGAACTGATGATAGCCGGCGATCTTTTTCACCAGGCGACCGTCATCCTCGAACAGCACGAAGTAACGCAGGTAATCCAGCAGCAGCTCCGGCGCCATCACCCCGCGCAGCAGGGTCTCCAGCTCGTTGAACTGGCCCAGCGGATCGAGCTGTTCGCCGTCGATGGTGCGCCAGTTCATGAAGCGTTCAGCATCAGCCGACAGCGAGCCCATGCGCGCCTCGCTGCCATCGGAAATCACCAGGATTTCGTTGTAGTGAAACAGATCGGGAATCTGCTCCTTGTAAGTCTGCAATTGATCGAAAGCCTTCCACAGATCGGCGTTCACATCGGCGGGGTTCTTCAGCTCTAGCAGCACCAGCGGCAGGCCGTTGACGAACAGGATGATGTCGGGGCGACGAGTGTGCTTCGGCCCCTGAATACTGAACTGATTGACCGCCAGCCAGTCGTTGCTGCGCACATTCGTCCAGTCAATCAGCCGCACGAAATCGCCCCGGGTTTCGCCCTCCTTCTGGTACTGCACCGGCACGCCGCCGACCAGCAGGCGATGGAACAGGCGGTTGGCCGACAACTGCACCGGCACACCCAGATCCACTACCTGCTTGAGCGCATCCTCGCGAGCGGTCAGCGGCACCTGGGGATTGAGCTTGGCGATGGCGGCGCGCAGGCGTTCCGTCAGCACGACCTGGCGATAACTCTCGCGCTGCGGGCCGCTACCGTCATGGGCGATATCCGGGCCGTAAAGGTGCGTGTAACCCAGCTCGCTCAGCCATTCGAGTGCTTCTTTTTCAAGCTGGTCTTCGGTCATTACTGCTCAATCCTTGATCCGTCGAACGCATCGACATGACGACAACACATGTTCAAAAAAACCCGGTCAATCGACGGGTCACTCGGCCTGACCGGCTGCAATCACCTGCCAGTACCCCCCATTGGCCGGCCCCACGCGGCGCAGGCGGTTTTCAGACTGCAACTTGCGCAGACTTCGCTCAACCGAGCGCTCGGTGACGCCGGTCAGTGCGGCCAGTTCGGGAATGGTGATGTCGGGCCGTGCAGCAATGGCCTGCAGGATTTTCCCCGACGTTTTTACCGACTTTTTCCCCGACGTTATTTCTGTTTCTCGCGCCTGCGCCTCCAGTGCTTCGCCGAGCGCCTGCTGCAGCGCCTCCAGCATGAACTCCACGAAAGGCGTCGCCTCGGCGACCTGGTCGGCGGCGGACAGGGCTGCGTAATAAGCATCCTGACGGTCGCGAATCACACTCTCCACCGGAAGCCAGGCCAGCACCGGTCGCCAGCGGCTGAGAATCAGCGTCTGCCACAAGCGGCCCATGCGACCGTTGCCATCGGCGAACGGGTGGATAAATTCGAATTCGTAGTGAAACACACAACTGGCCAGCAACGGGTGCAAGTCGGTGGCGGCCAACCAGCCGAGCAGATCATCAACCAACTGCGCCACGCGGTTGGCCGGCGGCGCCATATGCATGAGCTGCTCGCCCCGATAAATGCCCACTCCGCCACGACGAAAGTGGCCGGCATCATCGATCAGGCCATGCAGCAGCCGGCCATGGGCGGCCAGCAAGTCCGCTCGACTGGCCGGATTCCAGCCAGGCATCGCCTCATAGGCGGCAAAGGCGTTGCGCACTTCCTGGATCTCGCGAGGCAGGCCCAGCACGCGCTTGCCGTCGAGCACGGCGGTGACCTGCTCGACGCTCAGGGTGTTGTTCTCGATGGCCAGCGACGCCTGGATGCTGCGGATGCGATTGCCCCGGCGCAATTGCGGGGTCATTGCCGCCTCCTCGCGCGCCGTCAGCCGGCCGACCTGCTCGGCGATTTCGGCGACCAGGGCGAGCATGTGTGGAGTGAGGGTGAGCGGTGGCTGATATTGCTTCATGCGGTCAGGTCCATCGGGCTGCTCAGCTATTGCTCCACGAAACGGGGACTGCTTAACCCCTGCTTAACATTGCTTAGCAACTGCTAAGCAATGCCTATGCAAGCTTGCGAGCTGCGTAGTAAGTCTTTTACCGGCCAGGTGCTTTTCGAGGAAGCCCTCAGGCGCGCTCCATTTTTTCAAGCTGGTCTTCGGTCATTACTGCTCGATCCTTGATCTGTCGATTCCATCGACATGACGGAAAAACGTGTTTAAAAATTACCTAAAAATCGACACATAATGAGAATGTGTCGATCCGATCAACCTGTCAACGCGTCAGCTCAAGCAGTAGGGCATCGTTTATGTAGTACTTCTCCCTGCCGAATTTTTGTTCGCGCAAGATACCCCGTCCGGCAAGAGCCTGCAGATAACTGGAGGCTGTCTGACGCTTGGCCAGGCCGAGATCCACGACGAACTGGATCTTGGTGTAAGGCTCACGGAAAATCAGCTCAATCAGATCCTTGCTGTAGATACCCGGCTCTTCCCGCTGCACTCGCTCCCGCACCGACTCCATAAGATCCAGGATGCGGGTCACCTGATCGAAGGTCTGCTGCGCCGTACTTTCCACGGCTCTGAGCATGAACAGGATCCAGCTCTCCCAGTCCTGCTCTTCGGTGACCTGCCGCAAGCCCCGGTAGTAGTCCATCCGGTTGCCGATGATGTAGCGGGACAGGAACAGCACCGGAATATCCAGCAGGCCCTTTTCCACCAGAAACAGCAGATTGAGAATCCGCCCGGTTCGGCCATTGCCGTCGGGGAAGGGGTGGATGGCCTCGAACTGATAGTGCAGCACCGCCATTTTCACCAGAGGATCCAGATCGTCCTCTGCGTGAATGAACTGTTCCAGATTGCCCAGCAGGTCGCGGATACGACTTTCGCCCTCGGGCGGGGTGTAGATCACCTCACCCAGGTCGTTTTTCAGCGCAGTGCCGGGCACAGCACGGATGCCCAGGTCTACCTGCTTGATCAACCGCACGATCTCGATGAACAGGTTGGCGTTCAGCGGTCGTTCCTTCAGCGCCTGAAAGCCTCGATACAGCGCCTGGCGGTAGCGCAGCACTTCCTTGGTATGCGGGTCGGTCTTGCCATCGGCATCGGCGGCGGCCCGGTACAGCTCGTCATTAGTGGTGACGATATTTTCGATTTCCGATGACAGCCGCGCTTCCTGCAACACGATGCTGTTGATCAGCATGCCCTGGTTGGGAATCTTGGCAGCCAGGCCGCGCAGATTGGCCAGTACCCGGTTGGCGGCAATCGCCTGCTTCAGCACTGCGCGACTTTCCAGCTCGACGCCCGGCGGCAGCAAAGGCAGATCGTTGTATGGCTCACTACGGTTAAAGGCCATTACAAAACCTCCTCAACAGTGGCTTCGGCTTCCGGCAGGCGCAGCTGGCCGGAGATCAGGCGGGGTAAGAGAGTGTCGCGGAGTTGTGTGAGGGCTTGAGCTTGTTGCTCATTGCCAAAAATCTTTTGGTGAATTGGCACAGCCAGAATGTTGAACTGCTCAATCACTGACTGAGGAGGATGAACAACATGGAGTCGTTTCAAATCTGCAACAGTCACATGGCCTAAACCCGTTGTTTGCTTGTTTCGGGCCAACTCCGCAAAAACTGGCTTGAGATTTCTGAGCATCTGAAGAACAAACGAACGCTCAACGGCCTCATGCGGCAACACACGGAAAATATGCTGATTGAGCAACGCTGGGGCATGCTGCCAAACGAAGGTGTCAATCGATGTATCTGGGTTACCAGACCATGAAAAAAGTATGTCACCGGTCTCGATTAGGTACTTATCCGGCATAGCAACATCCGAAAATGCAGTTTGTGCGCTAATCCCAGCCTTTAACTCAGCAATCTTGATGATTGGCAACCCACGCCGTTCCGCATTCGGCTCAAATGCTTTATACGCTGCGCCGTTTATATAGGTCGCCATATCGTAGATGGGGCGTGTCATCCACCCCCTAGGCACCAACCCCAGCTCTGACTCTTCGAAGCTATCGGGGAACAGGGCGGCGGTGGTGGCGTCCATGGCTTCCGGCTGGCGGCCTTCGGCCTTGGCGCGCACGGGGTCGAAATCGACGAACCAGGATTTGAACAGCGCCTGGGCGATGGCTTCCAGGGTGGCGTTGGTTTCGCGTAGCAGGGTGATGCGGTTGTCAAGGGCTCCCAGAAAGCTAGCAATCACCTCCTGCTCCGCCACAGGAGGCAAAATTACTGGGGCTTCATGAAGATGATTTCGGTTCACTCCCGGCACCGCTGCCTTATCGGAGTACGCGAGAAAATCTAACGTCTTCAAAAAATAATGGACAAACTTCGGGTGGTTTCCCTTGAAATCACGGACATAGAGAGTGGTATTAAGAGGCCAAAAATCATCCTCCACATAGAAGACTTGACCAATTGTTCCATATCGCCCCGTAACGACCCCCGGCCCATTAACCATCGCTGTGTTGTGAGAGTCGCTAACCCCAGATGAAGATACCAAGGGCACGACACCTTTATTACGCTTCGCCTGAGGTAAGTCGTAGCCACGTTTAAGCTCAATTACGTCGCCGAGTTTTCCGCTATACCACTCAGAACTCATACCCCAGCCCCCCCAGCTTCTGCCGGATCAACTGATCGAGCTCTGCGCCCTTCTGCATCTGGTCGCTAAGTTGCTGGGTCAGCCGCTGCATCTTCTCGGCAAAGGCTTCGTCGTCATCTTCTACCTCTTCAGCACCGACATAGCGGCCCGGCGTCAGCACATGGCCGTGCTCGGCGATTTCCGCGAGTTTTACGCTGCGGCAGAAACCGGGAATGTCCGCGTACTCGCCAACCTCGCCGCCCTTGTCCAACGGCTCGCCGCGCCAGTCGGCGACGGTTTGCGCGATGCGCTCGATATCAGCATCGGTCAGTTCGATCTGTACACGGCTGACGCGGGTGCCGAGTTTGCGGGCGTCGATAAACAGTACTTCGCCGGGGCGGGTGGTTTTCTGTTTGGTGAGGAACCACAGGCAGGCGGGAATCTGGGTGTTGAAGAACAGCTGACCGGGCAGCGCGATCATCACCTCCACTACGTCGGCCTCGACCATGGCTTTGCGGATGTCGCCTTCGCTGTTCTGGCTGGAACTCATCGAGCCGTTGGCCAGCACGATGCCGGCGCGGCCATTGGGTTTGAGGTGGTAGAGCATATGTTGCAGCCAGGCATAGTTGGCGTTGCCCTGTGGCGGGGTGCCATACACCCAGCGCGGGTCGCCTTCCAGGCTGCCGTGCCACCAGTCGCTGATATTGAACGGCGGGTTGGCCAGTACGAAGTCGGCGCGCAGGTCTGAGTGCTGGTTGCGGATAAAGGTGTCCGCCGGCTCCTTGCCGAGGTTGAAGTCGATGCCACGAATGGCCAGGTTCATCGCCGCCAGGCGCCAGGTGGTGGGGTTGGATTCCTGGCCGTAGATGGACACGTCGCCCAGCTTGCCGCCGTGGGCTTCGATGAATTTCTCCGACTGCACGAACATGCCGCCACTGCCGCAGCAGGGGTCGTAGACCTTGCCGTGGTGCGGGTTGAGCACCGCCACCAGGGTTTTGACGATGCTGGCTGGGGTGTAGAACTGCCCGCCCTTCTTGCCCTCGGCGCTGGCGAACTGGCCGAGGAAGTATTCGTAGACCTGACCGAGCAGGTCGCGGGCCTTGCTGGTGTCGTCGCCGAAGCCGATGGTCGAGACCAGATCCACCAGCTCGCCGAGCTTGCCGTCCGGCAACTGGGCGCGGGCGTAGCGCTTGTCGAGGATGTTTTTCAGCTTGGGGTTTTCCGCCTCGATGGCGGCCAGGGCGTCGTCGATGCGCTTGCCGATATCCACCTGCTTGGCACTCGCACGGATCGATTCCCAACGCGCCACTTCCGGCACCCAGAACACATTGACCTCGCGGTAGTAGTCGCGGTCTTCCAGCTCGGCGGCGAGCAGCTCGGGGTCGTCATCGCCCAGGTAGTAGTCGTCGTTTTCGTCCAGCAGCTTGCGCTCCAGCTCGGCGCGGCGACCTGCAAAGCTGTCGGAGATGTACTTGAGGAAGATCAGCCCGAGCACGATGTGCTTGTACTCGGCAGCGTCCATATTGGCGCGCAGCTTGTCGGCGGTGGCCCAGAGGGTTTTCTCCATGGCCTCGAGGCTGGTGGCGGGTTGCACTGTAGCGGGCTTGGCTTTGCGGACGGCCTTGGCTGCCTCCAGCACATAACCGGCTGACACTTCTGCCACCTGAGCCGGTTCAAGCCGCTCGCGGGCCTTGTTCAGTGCCTGATCAGCCAGGCTAGCGGCAGCCGTCTGCGCGCGCAGCACCGAGCCGCCACGGCCACGGCCTTTCTGCAGCACGCCCTGATCGATCAGCGCATCCCGCGCCTCCCAGAACGCCTCTTCGGTCAGCTGCTGAAACTGGCCTTTCAGCCGTTCCAGCAGTGACTGATTGCCGATGCTGGAACCATCGGCGGGAACGGCGGCCAGCAGGGCCTGATTCAACTCACTCATGTACAACTCCGCTGCCGCCCGCGACTGGACGGGAAAGGCGATTTCTAAAGAAGGCGCTCGGGAAATCGAGAGGGGGCTATGTGCAATAAGGCGGCAGAAGCAGCGCCGATGGAGGGCACATCCCTGAAATACCGCGTGCTGCCATTTTGCGATGCCGGCCACCTTATCCACTGGCCGGGCATGGGTAAAGCAACACTGTGCGCTTTCGGCCTATCAGCAGGCTTGTGCGCGCCGACCTCTCACGGAAGGCTGTTCAACCAGGGTTCTACGATGCGCTTGCGCTCTTCCAGGCCGAGTATAGCGACGCCATTTTTCACCAGCGCTTTCCTGTCCGCGGTATGCGGGTTGGCAACGTAGGAATTGATGCTCGGCAAGGTGCTCGGATTACCGCTCCAGCGCAGATTGAATGCGGCCAGCCTGGGGAACCAGAACTGGCTGGAGTAAGGCAGGTTGTCGTGAATCCACCAGGCCAGCGGTGTCCAGTCGCCGGTCTGGTCATACCAGGGCAGCAGAGCCGGTACCACGATGCAGGCGGTAGCCCCCAGGTGGCCGTCAGCGTCCGGATAGTCCCAGATATGCGCGGCGTAATTGCTTTCGTTCCTGGCGCAGTTGTTACCGTCTACCGCCCCCTTGGCATTGACCGCCGGGGCGCGGTAGGCCGAGCGGATGGCAATGCGTCCGAAACGGTCTTGCAGCGGCTCCAGCAACTGCTCACAGAGCTGACGGCCAGCTTCCAGCGCACGATCAGGGAAGTCCGGGATATTCGGAATGCCTTCTATCTGGCTGATTTCCGAATACAGAAAATCCCGCATGAAGAAGCTTTTGGAGAGTTTCATCCGCCCCAGATCTTCCAGTGCTTGAACGGTCGTGGGTTTGTTCATCGCGGTTTCTTCCTTGAGCGTTTTACTAGGTAGGTAGTACAGGGTGCGGCAAGCGTCCGCAGAGCATCAATCGAGACGAAAGTCATGCACGTCCCTGTGGCCCTAATAACGCTGCGCAACGCTGAACTGGCGCTTTAACTTCAGCGAGACGGCCAGTCAGTGGTCGTTTGTTTGCTCAACCCTTGCTCTTCATCACGGATGTAACTGATCTGGCGCAGCAGTTGCTCGACACGTGCCTTCTCCGCCCGCAGACCAGCGCTGAGCTCGCGAATCTCTGCGTCCTTCTGGGCAGACGCAGCCGCCTGCTGCTCCAGCTGCGCCTGACAATGTTGCAGGGCCATGGTGGCCTCGCGACGGTGCAGCACCTGCCAGTAAGTCACCACGCCTGCAATGATCATCAGCATCAAGCTGGCGCTCATCACCATCCAGGACAGCCCAATCATGTTCATGCCCGATCCCCCCTGAGTCAGCCCGCCCCATGGCGAGCGACTTGAATGACCGTTTCAGGATATGTAGCGTGACTAGACGTATCTAGTGTGTTTGCCTATACAGGTAAAGTTTTCGAGCAGATGGAGCGGCCATGAAACGCAAGCAATCAATCGAATCGGTGCGCTGGGATCTGGCACTGCGCTATCGACTGATCGAGACGGTAGCCTGGTGGGAAGGCCGCCTGACCACCAATCACCTGATGCAGAGCTTCGGTATCAGCCGTCAGCAGGCGTCGAAGGACATCAACTCATACATCAACGAGTACGCACCGAAGAACCTGGAATATGACAAGCATCTGAAGGGGTATGTACCGAGCCAGCGCTTCAAGCCACTGTTCATCGACGACAGCGCCAGCGCCTATTTGCACCTGCTGAACCAGAACCATGACCGCGCCCCGCATGTTGAGGGTCTGGCACTGGCTTATGCGCATACCGAGGTGCTGCAGGTTCCCGACCGAACGGTACGCCCTGAACTGCTGCGCCCTCTGCTACGCGCGTGCCGCGAGGGTCTGCGCCTGGAATGCGACTATGTGTCCTTCACCACGCCGGGGGCCGAAACCCGCCTGATAGCCCCGCACACGTTGATCTACACCGGCATGCGCTGGCATGTGCGTGCCTACTGCGAAAAAAACCGCGACTACCGTGACTTTGTACTGAGTCGCTTTCGTGGCATACCCGAGCTGATGGACGACGAGAGCGCGAACACCCGCGAGCAGGATTCTGGCTGGGCCTGCCGGGTGCAGGTCATTATCCAACCGGACTCACGGCTGAAACCGGAACAACAGGCCATCATCGAAACCGACTACGGCATGCACAATGGTCGCCTGGTAATCGACACCCGCGGTGCACTGGTGCAGTACGTATTGCAGCGCTACCAGATCGACCCGACCAAGGTGCACGCCAGGGCCAGCGCCCAACAGATCGTGGTGACCAACCTGGATGAACTGCAGCGCTGGCTATATCACTAGTTTCAGCGAATCAACCGGGGCAACACCTCACCAGCCAACCCAGCTATTCCCCAATCGCCCGCCTCCAGCGCCAGTTGAGGATTGATGTGCAGAACCCTCGCTCCCGCCCGGCGGGCTATGGCTGGCAGCTCAGCCGCGGGATAGACCAAGCCTGAGGTGCCCACGACCAGCAGTAATTCAGCCTCCTGCGCGGCCTTGAACGCCTTGGTCAAGGCAGTCTGAGGAAGGGATTCGCCAAACCAGACGACACCCGGGCGCAACCGACCGCCGCAATGCTGGCAACGAGGCGGCTCCAGCGCTCGCCCCTCCTCAGGCTCATTTGGCGCCGCGAGTGCTGTGCCAGGCTCACGGGCGCAGGCGAAACAACGTGGCTGCTGCAACGAACCATGCAGATGAATGACATCCGCACTGCCGGCCCGCTCATGCAAGTCATCGACATTCTGGGTGATCAAGGTCATTCCCGGCTTGTGCGCGGCCAGTCGCGCAAGCGCCAGATGGGCCGGGTTCGGCTGGGCCTGCATGACATTCATTCGCCGCCACTCGTACCATCCCCAGATCATTGCAGGGTTGCGACGGAACGCCTCCGCGCTCGCCAGCTGCGCCGGATCGAAACGCTGCCAGAGCCCTGTCAGCGGGTCACGAAAAGTTGGAATCCCGCTTTCTGCTGAAACGCCCGCGCCTGTCAGCACCACAATCCGTTTAGCAACCTGCAGCGCTTCAGCGGCCAGTTCCAGCGACGTCATGGCATTCTCCGCAACGTGTTTTGCATCAGAAGGGTGCTGCCGATGATGCCGCGCTGCCTGCTGAATGCGGAAGTGCAAACCTGAATTGGATGCGGGAGAGCTTCACATAGCTGCAGCATCTCAGTAGCCCATTGGGTCTTCAGCCCAACGACGTCCAGAGAGAAGTCCGTGAATGAAGGGTGCTTATCGTTAGATAACCATGGCCTTCTCAGAAGGCCATGAGCAGGTTTTCTGCGGACGCAGAAATGAAAAAAGCCCTTAACTGACAGGCAGTTAAGGGCTTTTAATATGGCGCAGCGGACGGGACTCGAACCCGCGACCCCCGGCGTGACAGGCCGGTATTCTAACCGACTGAACTACCGCTGCGCGTCGGCCGGACTTGCGTCCGAATCACAGAGCCTGCCGTGCGTTGCACTTGGCTATCACCCTGTGAGGCGCGCAATTTACGCATCCACCCGAACCAAGTCAACAGCCCGACCCATTTTTTATTCAAAACAGCGGCCTTTTGCGGTCACAGCTGGAATCCATTCTGGATCGGGCACCTTTTTCCGGAAAAACAGTCAGTTGCACAGGCATGTTCAGGTAGTTGGCGTTGTTCATCGATTTCATCCTCGTTCGCGCTCGATTGCCAGCGGTGCCCGCGCGCCCTTTCAGCGCCAATGCACTTTCGTGCCTGGGGATCTGGCAAGGGTTGTCACCATCAGGTTTACGGAGCGCCCGGCTTGGCTTTCCCAACGGTACTGCACAAGGCAAACCGGCATGCGCCGCTGATCGCGAGCGCGGTTGTCATTGTGCTGTTCGGCGTCTATCTCACAGGCCGTATCAATGACTGGCTGCAACTTGAACGCACGCAACCAGCAGCTACCGCTGGCAACAGCCAGCCCGCAGGCGTTGCGCCCGATATTCAGCGTATGGCAAACCTGTTCGGAACATCACCCGAGCACGTCGGCACCAACCCCACTGCAAATTCCGAACTCACACTGCATGGCAGCTTCGTGCATGCCGATCCACAACGCTCTTCGGCGATTATTCAGCGACCAACTCAGCCACCGCAGCTCTACAGGGTCGGCGAAGAGCTTGAACCTGGCCTGAGCCTGCACAGCGTGCATCCGGACCGGGTTGAGGTGCTGCGCAACGGTCGAATCGAAACGCTGCGCTTCCCCAGCACGCGCTCCGCCGCGGCCATGACGGACTACAGTGAAGAAGCCATGCCAGCGGAGCAACCAGACCCGCAGACAGAACAGATGGATGCCCTTCGCCAGCATCTGGAAGACATGGCCACACCGATAGAGAACGCGCCCGCCGATCAACCCGCCACGGAAGATGACTGATGCCGCCCTTTTCCTCTCGCTCGCTCATCGCTCTGATCGCCGCCGGACTGCTTTTCGCACCCCTGCCTTCGCTGGCTGCCGAGCCGGGCATCGAGCGCGCCGAAACACAGCAGGACGGCTGGACGATCAATCTCAAGGACGCAGACATTCGTGCGTTCGTGGACCACATCAGCCAGCTCACCGGGCAGACCTTCATCGTCGATCCGCGCGTCAGAGGTCAGGTCAGCGTGGTGTCATCAACCACACTCTCGTTGGCCGAGGTCTACCAACTGTTCCTCTCGGTGATGGCCACGCATGGCTACAGCGTCCTGACCCAGGGTGGCGTGGCGCGTATCCTGCCCAACGCCGAGGCCAAGACCGAAGCCGGTGGCGGGCCAAGCGGTGGCGACCTGCTGGAAACCCGTGTCATCCAGGTGCAGCACACCTCTGCCACAGAGCTGATTCCGCTGATACGACCGCTGGTACCGCAGTACGGCCATCTGGCAGCCGTCAGCTCCGCCAATGCACTGATCATCAGTGACCGCAGTGCGAACATCGCCCGGCTGGAAAAGCTGATCCGCCAGCTTGATCGCGCCCAGACCGGCGATCACAGCATTGTGGATCTGCAATACGGCTGGGCGACGGATATCGCCGAAGTGTTGCGCAACACCCTCGCACGAGGCGAGGCAAGGGATACGGCCGGCGCACAGATCATTGCCGACTCACGCACAAACCGGCTGATCTTCACCGGCCCGGAACAGGCCCGGCAGAAGCTCGCCAGCCTGGCGCAGACACTGGACACACCCAGCACCCGATCGGCCAACACCCGGGTAATCCGTCTGCGCCACAATGATGCCAAGGCACTGGCGGAAACCCTGGGCGACTTCTCGGAAAGCCTCGCCGCGCCAGCCGAAGGCGAGATGAGCAGCGGACGCATTCAGAGCACCCTCATCCGCGCCGATGAAAGCCTCAACGCGCTGGTGATGCTGGCCGAGCCGGAGTTGCTCGGCATGCTGGAATCCATCGTCCGCCAGCTCGACATTCCGCGCGCGCAGGTCATGGTCGAAGCGGCCATTGTTGAGGTTTCCGGTGACATAACCGATGCGCTGGGCGTGCAGTGGGCGGTGGATGCACGCGGCGGCACCGGCGGTGCCGGAGGCGTCAGTTTCGGCAACACCGGGCTTTCCATTGGCCGCGTACTCAATGCCATCAACGACAACGAGATTCCCAATAATCTGCCCGACGGCGCCATCATCGGCATCGGCACACGCAGCTTCGGCGCGCTGATCACCGCACTGTCGGCCAACAGCAAAAGCAACCTGCTTTCCACCCCCAGCCTGCTGACGCTGGACAACCAGGAGGCAGAAATCCTCGTCGGCCAGAACGTCCCCTTCCAGACGGGTAGCTACACCACCGATGCCTCAGGCGCGAACAACCCCTTCACCACCATCGAGCGACAGGATATCGGTGTCACGCTCAAGGTCACTCCACATATCAACGAGGGTGCCACGCTGCGGCTGCAGATCGAACAGGAAATCTCCTCCATCGCACCCAGCGCCAGCCTGACGGCGCAGGCGGTGGATCTGGTGACCAACAAGCGTTCGATCAAGAGCACCATTCTTGCCGAGGACGGTCAGGTGATCGTGCTGGGCGGGCTGATCCAGGACGACGTGACCCAGACCAATTCCAAGGTGCCGCTGCTGGGTGACATCCCTCTGTTGGGCGCACTGTTTCGCTCGACCCAGGAGAGCCACATCAAGCGCAATCTGATGGTGTTCCTGCGGCCAACGGTGATCAGGGACCGCGCAGGGCTGGCGGCGCTCTCCGGGAAGAAATACAGCGATATCCGGGTTATCGAGACCGATTCCGGCAGCCCGAGCATCCTGCCCGCGACGCCCGAGAGACTTTTCGATGGTCAGGGTCAGCCGGCACCCGCCATCGACCTGCGCCCCGGCGAGCCAGAGCGCCGCAGCAGCGCACCCGCAACGCCGGCGCCAGCCTTCAGCCCGCCGACACGCACCACGGAGCCTGCGGCTGTGCGGAGCGGATGGGCGATACAACTGGCGAGCCTGAGAAACCGCGATAATGCGACAGCACTTCGTGACAAGCTGACCGCCGAAGGCTTCGATGCCTATATCCAGACAGCCACGGGTCTCTATCGCGTATTTGTAGGCCCCTTCAGCGAACGTGCCGAGGCCAACCGCCTGCGTACGCAGTTATCCGAGGAACACAGGCTGGATGGGTTTGTCGTGCGATTGGCAGGCCGCTGAAAGACCCTTATTCCACGGGCCGGGGCAATGCCGAGCCTGAGAACCACCGTATGGTAGGAGCAGACTTGTCCGCGAGCTTTGTTTTTGAAGTTCCAGTCCCAAAAACTCGCGGACGAGTCCGCTCCCACAAAATCGGCGTGCAGGCCCAGCGGGCCCGCTGTTTGTCAGAGCGCAGCCAATCCCCTGGCCAGGTCAGCCTTGAGATCAGCCAGATCTTCCAGGCCCACCGCGACACGGATCAGACTGTCGCGAATCCCCGCCGTGGCGCGCTCTTCCGGCGAGAGACGGCCATGGGTCGTTGAACCCGGATGGGTGATGGTCGTCTTGCTGTCACCCAGGTTGGCCGTAATGGAAATCAACCGGGTCGCATCGATGAAACGCCAGGCACCTTCCTTGCCACCTTCCACGTCAAAACTCAGCACGGCGCCGAAGCCTTTCTGCTGCCGCTTGGCCAGTTCATGCTGCGGGTGGCTGGGCAGACCGGCGTAGTAGACCTTTTCGATGCCTGGCTGCTGCTCCAGCCATTCAGCCAGTGCCTGCGCGCTGGCGCAATGCGCCTGCATGCGCAGACGCAGGGTTTCCAGCCCCTTGAGGAATACCCAGGCGTTGAACGGGCTGAGGGTCGGCCCGGCGGTGCGCAGGAAACCCACCACTTCTTTCATCTGTTCGGCACGACCGGCAACGACGCCACCCAGGCAACGCCCTTGGCCGTCGATGTACTTGGTCGCCGAATGTATGACGATATCAGCGCCCAGCGCCAGCGGCTGTTGCAAGGCAGGCGTACAGAAGCAATTGTCCACCGCCAGCATTGCACCCTTGGCATGGCACAGCTGCGCCAGCGCCTCGATATCCACCAGCTCGGCCAGCGGGTTGGAGGGTGACTCGACGAAAACAAGCTTGGTATTGGCCTTGAAGGCCGGTTCCCAGGCATCCACATCGATCAGCGGCACGTAATCGACTTCGAGCCCGAAACGTTTCAGGTACTTCTCAAACAGCGAAACGGTAGCGCCGAAGACACTGCGCGACACCAGCACATGGTCGCCCGCCGAACACAGGCTCATCACCATCGCCAGGATCGCCGCCATGCCGGAGGCTGTTGCCACAGCCTGCTCGGCGCCTTCCAGGGCGGCAATGCGCTCCTCGAAAGCACGTACGGTGGGGTTGGTGTAACGGGAGTAAACGTTACCCGGCACCTCACCGGAAAAACGTGCCGCCGCATCGGCAGCACTGCGGAAGACGTAGCTGGAGGTGAAGAACAGCGGCTCTCCATGCTCGCCCTCCGGTGAGCGGTGCTGGCCCGCGCGCACCGCCAGCGTGTCGATGCCGACGCCCGACAGGTCACTGTCCAGCCGGCCCGCATCCCATTGGTCAGTCATGATTTCATTCCACGCAGGAGCAGGCCGATCAGCGCCCGCTCACAATCAGTTGTTGTACAGGTCGATGATGGCGCTGCTGACGGCGGCCTGGCTCTTGCTCAGGTCATTGCGTGCCTGCTCGATCCGGTGCAGGTAGGCATCGTCGATATCGCCTGTGACGTACTTGCCATCGAATACCGCGCAATCGAAATGCTCGATCTTCACCTTGCCTCCCCCTACGGCGTCCACCAGATCTTCCAGATCCTGATAGACCAGCCAGTCGGCACCGATCAGCTCGGCTACCTGCTCGGTGCTGCGCTCATGGGCGATCAGCTCGTGGGCGCTGGGCATGTCGATACCGTACACGTTCGGATAGCGCACGGCAGGCGCCGCGGAACAGAAATACACGTTCTTCGCGCCGGCCTCGCGCGCCATCTGGATGATCTGCTTGCAGGTGGTGCCGCGCACGATGGAATCATCGACCAGCATCACGTTCTTGCCGCGGAATTCCAGGTCGATGGCGTTGAGCTTCTGTCGCACAGACTTCTTGCGCGCCGCCTGGCCCGGCATGATGAAGGTCCGGCCGATATAGCGATTCTTGACGAAGCCCTCACGGAACTTGACGCCCAGGCGGTTCGCCAGCTCCAGCGCGGCGGTACGGCTGGTATCGGGAATCGGGATCACCACATCGATATCGTGCTCGGGGCGCTCGCGCAGGATCTTGTCGGCCAGCTTCTCACCCATGCGCAGGCGTGCCTTGTAGACCGAGACGCCATCCATCAGCGAATCCGGGCGCGCCAGGTAGACGTGCTCGAAGATGCACGGCGCGTACTGCGGGTTGGCCGCGCACTGGCGCGTATGGAGCTTGCCATCGGCGGTGATATAAACCGCCTCGCCGGGCGCCAGATCGCGTATCAGGGAGAAGCCCAGCACATCCAGCGAAACACTTTCGGAGGCGATCATGTATTCGACACCTTGATCGGTGTGGCGCTGGCCAAACACGATCGGGCGGATTGCATGGGGGTCGCGGAAGCCGACGATGCCATAGCCGGTGACCATGGCCACCACGGCATAACCGCCAACACAGCGCTCATGCACCTTGGCCACGGCAGCAAACACGTCTTCCTCGGTAGGCTGCAGCTTGCCGCGCACCGCCAATTCATGGGCAAAGACGTTGAGCAGCACCTCCGAATCGGAGTTGGTGTTCACGTGCCTCAGGTCGGACTCGTAGATCTCCTTGGTCAACTGATCAACATTGGTCAGGTTGCCGTTGTGCGCCAGGGTGATGCCGTAGGGCGAGTTGACATAGAAAGGCTGCGCCTCCGCCGAAGTGGAGCTGCCAGCGGTGGGATAGCGGACATGGCCAATGCCCATGTTGCCTATCAGGCGCTGCATGTGGCGCTGCTGGAAGACGTCACGGACCAGTCCGTTGTCCTTGCGCAGGAACAGTTTGTCGCCGTCGCTCGTCACGATACCGGCGGCATCCTGTCCACGGTGTTGCAGTACGGTGAGTGCGTCGTACAACGCCTGGTTGACGTTCGACTTACCGACGATGCCGACAATGCCACACATGCAGGGACCTCTCAGTTATTACAGGCTGATCCGGACAGGACGCAGGGTGCAAACCCCACAGCGAGCCGTGGTAAAAAAGTTGCTCGTCTCAACCGGAGGTCTCGAGCGAGCCGGTCATCCACTGGCTGCCAAACCCAAGGATCAGGTTCTTCGACCAGTCGGCAATCAACAGAAAATGCGGCAGCAGCGACGACTCACGCCACCAGGGGTCCTGCTGTACGGGTGCAAGGCTCAACAAGCCCACCAGCACCACAATCAGCAACCCGCCTCGGGCCGCCCCAAAAATCATTCCAAGAAAACGATCCGTGCCGGACAGCCCGGTCACCCGAACCAGCTCACCAATGAGAAAATTGATCAGCGCACCCACCAGCAGCGTCACCACGAACAGAATTGCGCAGGCCGCAATGACCTGGAACGAAGGCGTGCTGATGTATGGAGCGAGATGGTGGGACAGCGCGCCACCGAACATCCAGGCAACCACACCGGCGATGATCCAGGTGAGCAGGGAAAGCGCTTCCTTCACGAAACCGCGCTTCAAACTGATCAGACTGGAGATGACTACAACGGCGATAAACGCCCAATCGACCCAGGTGAACGTCACGGGGTTTCCTGCACAGGGGAAAAGCGATGCATTTTAGCAGAGCGACTGCCGAGGAGTAACAGGTCGTTTAAAAACTAGGCACGCCTGCTCAGGGAGCTTTAGCCCTTCTCCGGCTCAAAACGCACGACAAATCCATCCAGTTTCTGCTGACGCTGCAGAACATCGCGCAACCGATTGGCTTCTGCCCGCTCGATCAGCGGGCCAACGAACACCCGGTTCATCCCGCCCACAGTACGTATGTACGCGTTGTAGCCCTGGGAACGCAGGGTAGTCTGCAGCTTCTCGGCATTTTCACGACTGGAAAGACTGGCCAGCTGCACCGACCAGCTGACTGGCAGATTGGCTGCGTCCAGCCGCTGCTCCTGCGTCGCCGCAGCGGGTGGAGTGCTCGGAACTGCAGTGGCCGGCGGCTCTGCCGGAGCAACCGGAGGTTCGGCAAGCGCTGGAGCAGGTTCGATCGGAGTGGTCGGGGCTTCAACAGCTGCCGCAGGCGCCTCCTCGACAATCTCGTACTCCTCGGGGAACGGCTCGCTTTCGGGTGTGGGCACCTCCACCTGCTGCGGTTCGAGAACCGGAGCGGCGGGCGTCTCGGGCATCGATGGCGCATCCATTGCCACCTGAGAACCTTCATCCTCACGATTGAACAACATCGGCACGAAGATCACCGCCAGCGCCAACAGCACCAGCGCACCCACGATACGTTGCAACAGTCCTTTATCCACCAATGCCCTGCCCTCGCTCCGTCGTATGCCGATCAAGCCAGTCCAGCGCCTCGGCCACACAGTAAAAAGACCCGAACAGCAGTATCTCGTCCCCGGCAACCGCCTGGTCGCACTGCGCGTCGAGCGCCTCGCATACAGTGGAGTAGATACTGACCGAGGCTCCGCGTTCCATCAACACCTCACTCAATTGCGCACCAGAGCGTGCACGCGAGGTGGACAGGGGCGCAACGGCCCAGTCAGCGACGACAGGCAGCAAGGGCTCGATCACTCCAGCCAGATCCTTGTCGGCCAGCAGGCCGAACACCGCAAGCCGCCGCCCGACCACTGGCTGTTTCAGCAGAGCTCGCGCCAGATAGTCCGCCGCATGCGGGTTGTGCCCGACATCCAGCAGGATCGACAGCTCGCGACCTTTGTACGTAATCAACCGGCGATCAAGCCTGCCGACAACCCGCGTGGCCAGCAGTGCAGCTACCAGTGAGAGCGGCTGCCAGGGCATGTCGAGCAAGGCAAATGCCTGCAGCGCCAGCGCGGCATTTTCCAGAGGCAGATCGATCAATGGGAGGTCGCGCAGATGCAGCGGCAGGCCGGAGCGATCACGGCCATGCCAGTGCCAGCGATCCTGCTCGACCTGCAGATCGAACTCACGACCACGCAACAGCAAGGGCGCTGCCAGGCGGGCCGCAGTGTCAATCAGCGTCTCAGGCGGCTCCGGATCACCGCACACGGCAGGCATCGTGGAGCGGAAGATCCCTGCCTTTTCGAAGCCGACGCTGTCACGACTGTCGCCCAGCCAGTCGGCATGATCCAGGCCAATGTTGGTGACTACCGCCACATCAGCATCGACCAGATTCACCGCATCGAGACGACCACCCAACCCGACTTCCAGCACTACAGCATCCAGCGTCTCACGCTCGAACAGCCAGAAAGCCGCCAGCGTGCCCATCTCGAAATAGGTCAGAGACGTTTCGCCACGCGCCGCCTCGACTGCGACAAAGGCCTCGCACAGCGCCTCATCGGAGGCTTCAACGCCATTGATACGCACGCGCTCGTTATAACGCAGCAGATGCGGCGAGCTGTAAACGCCCACGGTCTTGCCCTGCCCGGCCAGCATCTGGGCAATGAAGGCACAGGTGGAACCTTTGCCATTGGTACCGGTGACCGTCACGACTTGTGGCGCCGGCCTGGTCAGGCCAAGCCTTGTCGCCACCGCACGGCAGCGATCAAGGCCCATGTCGATGGCCGTAGGATGCAGTTGCTCAAGATAGCCGAGCCAGTCCTGCAAACTCCGGGAGGTCATGCGTCAGCCGTTACCAGAGCCGGCTCGGCGATTGCCGGCAGCCGCTGCAACTGAGCGAGGAGGCGGGACAGGCGGGCACGCAACTCGGCACGTGGGATGATCAGGTCGATGGCACCGTGGTCGAGCAGGAACTCGCTGCGCTGGAAACCTTCCGGAAGTTTTTCTCGCACGGTCTGCTCGATCACGCGCGGGCCGGCGAAGCCGATCAATGCCTTGGGCTCAGCCACAATGACATCGCCAAGCATCGCCAGGCTGGCCGACACACCGCCGTACACGGGATCAGTGAGAACCGAAATGAACGGCAGGCCTTCTTCACGCATACGTGCCAGAACCGCCGAGGTCTTGGCCATCTGCATCAGGGAAATCAGCGCTTCCTGCATCCGAGCACCGCCCGAGGCCGAGAAACAGACCAGCGGGCAACGCTGTTCAAGGGCGACATTCGCCGCACGCACGAAACGCTCACCGACGATTGCGCCCATGGAACCACCCATGAAGGAAAACTCGAAGGCACAGGCCACCACCGGATTGTTCATCAGGGTGCCGCGCATGGCGATCAGTGCATCCTTTTCACCTGTCTGTTTTTGCGCAGCGGACAGGCGATCCTTGTACTTCTTACTGTCACGGAACTTCAGGCGATCCACCGGCTCAAGATCGGCGGCGATCTCTTCACGGCCTTCCTTGTCGAGGAAGATATCCAGGCGCGCACGTGCATCGATGCGCATGTGATGGTTGCACTTGGGGCAGACATCCAGGGTTTTCTCCAGCTCCGGACGATACAGAACCGCCTCGCAGGAGGGGCACTTGTGCCACAGCCCCTCAGGTACCGAGCTCTTCTGCGTTTCCGAACGCATGATCGAAGGGATCAGCTTGTCTACCAGCCAGTTGCTCATGCTCTTATTCTCCACAGCTTGTCAGTCCCGTGCGTAATCACTGCACGCATCAGGCGGATTCATCGTCGCGACCAGTCTCCACTCGGAGCTCACTGCGTCGCCTGGGCGATACGCCAGAAGGCGCTGTCGCTGAAACTCGATCCCGTCGAACATGACGGGTATCACTCAAACAAAGGGATTCGCCAACCAGCGAATGGTAACTGGACGGCAAGGACTCCCTGCTCGTCACATACTGGTGCGAACCTGGCCAATAAATTCACGTACGCGGGCGGCATCCTTCACCCCCTTGCTCAACTCCACCCCGCCGCTGACGTCCACCGCGAACGGGCGCACACGCTCGATGGCCTGTTGCACATTCTGCGGAGTCAACCCACCAGCCAGGATCAGAGGCTTGGGCAGATCGGCAGGCACCAGCGACCAGTCGAACATCTCGCCTGTACCGCCCGGAACCCCATCAACGAAGGTATCCAGTAAAACTGCACTGGCTCCGGCATAACGCGCAGCCTCAGCGCGGATATCGTTACCGGCCCGAACCCTCAGTGCCTTGTACCAGGGCCGGTGAAAGCCTTCGCAATCGGCTGGCATTTCATCACCGTGAAACTGCAGCACATCCAGCGCAACGGCATCCAGGGTTTCATTGATTTCACAACGGGATGCGTTGACGAACAATCCGACAGTGGTCACAAAGGGAGGCAGCGCCGCGATGATTTCACGTGCCTGGGCGATACTCACAGCACGCGGGCTCTTGCTGTAAAACACCAGACCGATGGCATCCGCACCGGCTTCTGCGGCGACAAGCGCATCTGCAGCGCGGGTAATTCCACATATCTTGCTACGAACGATAGGCAACGGCAGATACCTGCGAGAAAAGACCCCGGATGGTAACAAAAGCGTCGCACGCTGCAAGAGGCATCATCGGGGGCTGTCAGGCACGCACATCGGGCAACCCCGACAGGAAATGCGGCCCCAGATAACGTTCGGGCAACTCGAACTCTTCCGGATAGTCCACCTGGACCAGATAGAGCCCATAGGGATGTGCCGTGACCCCACCCGTGCGTCGAATACGCGTCTCCAGAACCTCCCTGGCCCACTCAACCGGACGCTCACCCGCGCCAATGGTCATCAGCACGCCAGCGAAGTTGCGCACCATATGATGCAAAAAGGCGTTGGCCCGAATGTCGAGAACGATCAGCCGCCCGAACTCCAGCAATTCCAGGTGATGAATGGTCTTGATCGGCGATTTCGCCTGGCACTGGCGCGCACGGAATGCGCTGAAATCATGGGTACCGACGAAAACTCTGGACGCCTCGCGCATGCGCTCTACATCCAGCGGACGATGGTTCCAGGTCACCTCTTCGGCCATGTGCGCCGGCCTGATCTGATCGTTATAGATGACGTAGCGATAGCGACGGGCCATGGCGCTGAAACGCGCGTCGAAATGCTTCGGCATCTCTTTTGCCCAGGTCACGCTGATGTCGCCGGGCAAGTTCATGTTTGCGCCCATTACCCAGGCATGCATGGAGCGAGTCACCGGCGTATCGAAGTGCACGACCTGGGCACAGGCGTGGACGAGCGCATCGGTTCGTCCTGCGCAGCTCAAGGTGACTGGATGGCCCCCGGCAACCTTGCTCAGCGCCTTTTCCAGCGACAATTGGATGGAGGGAACACCCTCGCGCTGACGCTGAAAGCCACGATAACGCGAGCCTTTGTATTCGACGCCCAGGGCGATTCTGGAAATGCCAGCGGCAGCCGAGGTGGCTGCCGCTTCAGGTACTGCTTCAGTCATGATCAGGCGAGTTTGGCGAGCATCTCGCGCGCCTCCTGTTGTTGTGTGTCGCTGCCCTCAGCCATCACCTCGTCAAGAATATCCCGCGCGCCTTCGGCATCACCCATATCGATATAGGCGCGAGCCAGATCCAGCTTGGTCGTGGTTTCGTCGGTTTCAGCGAAGAAGTCGAAATCGTCATCGCCCATTTCATCAGGCAACTCGGTCGCGGACTCAGTTGCCGGATTTACCGGGGTCGATTCGATATTGAATGCAGGCTGCTCGAGCGGCTCTTCCAGGTCACTCGAGATATCACCAAGCTCGGCCTCAATATCATCAAGCTCGGCAACGAAGGTTTCCGGCTGCGCATCTTCGCTCGGCTCATCATCCAGCGAAAGATCAAACTCATCGGGCATATTTTCGGGGTGATCGAGCTCAGGAAGATCGAACCCCAGGGACTCGACTGGCTCCGACGCAACCGGAGCAGGCTCGATGACCGGATCATCCAGACTGAAATCGCTCTCCACTGCAGTCGGCAGCTCCTCATCCAGCTCCAGCGAGAAACTGGCCAGCTCGTCTGCAAGGGAAGTCTCACTGGCGGGACTGGAAAGCTCGTCCAGATCAAAGGAGAAATCGTCCGCTGCCTCTTCGCTTGCCGCAACCTCACGCTTCAACTCGTCGAAATCAAGCTCGTCCAGCTCGTCCAGCTTCTCGTCGCCGGCCTCAACCACTGGCGCAATCGGCGCTGCAAAATCATCGCTGAGTTCCAGATCATCCAGGCTCAGGTCAAAAGAATCATCAAGGTCCTGACCTGCGACTGGCGCAGGCTCATCAAGCTCAAGATCATCCAGATTGAAGCTGTCGAAATCGGTGCCAGTTGCGGCTGCCGCCACACCTGCCGCCGCTGCAAAACCCATCGCCGGATAGCGCGCCTTCAGCTGATCAATGCTTGCAGAAGAGCCGCCGATATCGCGCAATTCCGCTTCCTGCCGCGAGAATGCATCGCGATCACCAAGTTCTGCGTAGACTTCCATCAGCTTCAGTCGCAGATCGCTGCGCTGCGGCTCATCGTTCAGCGCGTTCTGCAGAAGGTCTGCAGCCTGATTGAAGCGACCGTAGGCAATGTAGATATCCGCCTCGGCGATCGGGTCATTGGCCATGCCAGCAATGGAATCCATCGCATCATCGGCAGGCACCGCCATCTGATCGGCAACTTCGAGGTCGGCAACGGCAAGGGCCGGCTTGTCTACAAAAAGGTTATCCGGCTCACTCTCGGCGAGCAGGCTCTCCTGGAGCTCGGCTTCCTTCATGGCGTTACGGCGCGACAGAGCCATCAAACCGACCAGCAAGAGCAGCAGGGCACTTCCGCCCAGCGCAGCAAGCAGCATCGGATTGGCCATCAACTGCTGGATATAACTGTCTGCAACCGGCTCTGCCGGAGGAGTGACGGGGGCGGCTGGTGCTGGCGCAGCGACAGGGGCCGGTGCAGGCTTAGCGGCTGGCTCGGGCTCTGCCGCAGGTGGAGTAGCGCCAGCTTCTGGCTCAACGCTTTCAGGCTCGGCTGCTGCGCCCTCTGCCGAGGTTGTACCAACCTCTTCGGCTGCATCGGGCGCAGCATCAACCGGCGTGGCAGCTTCAGCGCCGGGCGCGGCACCTTCGGCCAGTTGCGCCTGCAATTTGGCAAGCTGATCGTCCTTGAGCTGCATCAGCCGTTGCAGTTTTTCCAGCTGCCCTTCGAGATCACTCAAACGATCTTTCAGGTCCAGGTTCTCGCGACGACTGGAATCGAGGCTCTCCTCTGCTCCAGCGAGTCGATCTCGCAGCGCCCTTGCATCGTCTGCGGTACCGGTATCACTCCCGGTTGTCGACCTGCCGGTTTCTGGCGCAACAAGACGCAGACTGTCCCCCGTCTCACTGCGCGACGGCGCCGCGCCCGCTGCGCTGCGTTGCCTGGCATCAAGCTGACGCTCACTGGCGGCAGGCTGAGCGCGGCCCTGTCGCCAGCTGGCATTCTGTTGAGCGACCTGCTCTACAGCTTCCGTCTGGGAACGATTGGTAATCTGCTCGGCACTGGGCAGGCGCAACACCTGGCCATTCTTCATCCGATTGATATTGCCGCCGATGAATGCGTCCGGATTCAGATCCTGAATGGCCAGCATGGCCTGATGAACCGTACCGCCCTGCCGCGTACGTTCGGCTATTTCCCAAAGCGTGTCATTCGGAGTGACTTTGTACTCATTGCCGGCCTGCGAGGAAGCACTGGCCGAACGGGCTGGAGTTGTCTGAGGCGCCGCACGCGGCGGCACAGCTGGCCGGGCAACAGGTGCAGCAGTAGGCAGCTGAGGCGCGACGGCTGCAGCTGTTTCCGGAGAATAAAGCGGCGGATCGAGCAGCAGCGTGTATTCGCGCAGCAGGCGACCACTCGGCCAGAGAACCTCAACGAGAAAATTCAGATAGGGCTCGCGAACCGGCTTGCTCGATGAAACCTGAATGACGTTCTTGCCATCCGGGCGCAAAACAGGGGTAAAAGTCAGGTCGGTCAGGAAATACGGACGATCAAGACCCGCCCGATTGAAGTCCTCGACGGATGCCAGCCCCGGAATCACCTCGCCTGGGGCCAGAGCTTTCGCGTCCAGCAGCTCGATTTCAGCGACCAAGGGTTGGTTCAGCGCCGACTTCAGCGTGACCTCTCCCACTCCCAGCGCATATGCCATTTCGGATGTCAGAGCGGTAGCAGCCGCGATTGCCAGCACCAGATTGCGAACCCGAACCATTATGTAATCCCTTGTTTTGCTATCTCGGACTTTCGAGAGGGTCTTGTAATCACTGCCGGGGACAGTTCCCCGTCAGCAACAAGCCTGAACAGTGTCGTCAGCTAGAAAATTTCTTCGAATTTCCGGCAAGTATCTTTTACAGATAGTGTTTTATCAACAACTGCCCGGACTGCACGACGTTGCCCGCTGCGCCTTTTGCCACGTTATCAGACACAATCCACAAATTGAGTTTAGGTTTGGGGCAACCGCTGAAAAGGCATTGACCCATGCGCGATGGCATTCTGTCCGAAGACTTCGCAAAACTATTGATCCGCATCACACATGAAAAAAGCGCCGTGGCAAAGCCAGGGCGCTTTATCTGTTAGCCAGTAATGTTTATCGCTCTAGCAGAATGCGCAACATGCGGCGCAGCGGTTCGGCTGCTCCCCAAAGCAGCTGATCACCCACGGTGAAGGCACCCAGATAATGCGAGCCCATGTTGAGCTTGCGCAGACGCCCCACCGGCACGCTCAGGGTACCGGTCACGGCAGTCGGACTCAGTTCCTGCATGCTGGCATCACGATGATTCGGTACCAGCTTGACCCATGGATTGTGCTGGCTGATCAACCCCTCAATATCGGAGATCGGCACATCCTTGTTCAGCTTGATGGTCAGCGCCTGGCTATGGCAGCGCATGGCACCGACGCGCACGCAGATGCCATCGACCGGAATCGGGCTTTTGAAACGACCCAGAATTTTGTTGGTCTCTGCCTGTGCCTTCCACTCTTCACGGCTCTGCCCGTTGGGCAGCTCCTTGTCGATATAGGGGATCAAACTGCCGGCCAGCGGCACGCCAAAATTGTCCACCGGGAAGGTTTCTGAGCGTTGGCACTCGGCAACCTTGCGATCGATCTCCAGAATTGCACTGGCCGGATCGGCCAGCTCGTCGGCCACCGCCGTGTTGATGGCGCCCATTTGCTTGATCAGCTCGCGCATGTTCTGCGCACCGGCGCCGGATGCCGCCTGGTAGGTCATGGCGCTCATCCACTCCACCAGGCCGTTCTCGAACAGACCGCCCAGCCCCATCAGCATCAGACTGACGGTGCAATTGCCACCGATGTAGTTCTTGGTCCCAGCATCCAGTTGCTGGTCGATCACGCGACGGTTGACCGGATCGAGCACGATAACGGCATCATCCTGCATGCGCAGGGAAGACGCTGCGTCGATCCAGTAGCCCTGCCAGCCGGCTTCACGCAGCTTCGGGAAGACTTCATTGGTGTAGTCGCCACCCTGGCAGGTCAGGATCACGTCGAGGCCTTTCAGCTCGTCGATACTGTAGGCGTCTTTAAGCGCAGCGGTTTCCTTGCCAATATCGGGGCCCTGGCCGCCGACATTGGAAGTGGTGAAGAACACGGGCTCGATCAGGTCGAAATCCCGCTCTTCCAGCATCCGCTGCATGAGCACGGAACCGACCATACCGCGCCAACCGATCAGACCTACACGTTTCATCGCAACTACACCTATAGAAAAAGTGGCCCGCGCAGATTAAGGCGGGCCAGAAGATTACAACTTCGCGAGGGCCGCGACTACTGCATCACCCATCGCCTGAGTGCCGACTTTGCTACAACCTTCGGACCAGATGTCTCCGGTACGCAGGCCTTGATCAAGCACATCGCTGACCGCTTGCTCGATGGCATCGGCCGCTGTCACTTGGTTGAAGCTGTAACGCAGCATCATCGACACGGAGAGGATGGTGGCCAACGGATTGGCGATGCCCTTGCCGGCAATATCCGGTGCTGAACCGTGACACGGCTCGTACATGCCCTTGTTGTTGGCATCCAGCGAAGCAGACGGCAGCATGCCGATGGAGCCGGTCAGCATGGACGCCTCATCCGACAGGATGTCGCCAAACATATTGTCGGTGACCATCACATCGAACTGCTTGGGTGCACGGACCAGCTGCATGGCAGCGTTATCAACGTACATATGCGACAGCTCGACCTCGGGGTAGTCCTTGGCGACTTCTTCGACCACTGCGCGCCACAGCTGGCTGGAAGCCAGCACGTTGGCCTTGTCCACCGAGCAGAGCTTCTTGTTGCGCACCATGGCCATGTCAAAGCCAACCCTGGCGATGCGCCGGATCTCGCTTTCGCTGTACGGCAGCGTGTCGTAGGCCATGCGCTCGCCATTTTCCAACACTTTGCTTTCGCGCGGCTGGCCGAAATAGATGCCGCCGGTCAACTCACGCACGATGAGGATATCCAGACCTGAAACGATTTCCGGCTTCAGACTCGACGCCTCGGCCAGCTGCGGATACAGCAGCGCCGGACGCAGGTTGCCGAACAGACCCAGCTGCGAACGGATTTTCAACAGACCACGTTCGGGGCGAATAGCCGGATCGATGGCGTCCCATTTCGGCCCGCCGACGGCACCCAGCAGGATGGCATCGGCGGCACGCGCGCGCTCCAGCGTTTCGTCAGCCAGCGGCACGCCGTATTTGTCAATGGCCGCACCGCCCAGCTCGTCATAGCTCAGCTCGAAGCCCAGTGCGTACTTCTCATTGGCCAACTGCAGCACCTTGACCGCCTCGGACATGATTTCCGGACCGATGCCATCGCCGGGCAATACCAGAATCTGCTTACTCATTACATCCCTCGATTTTTCGTAGGGTGGATGACGTTTTTCATCCACCGAAAATTCTGCAAGCTGGATGGATGAAACGTCATCCATCCTACCCTCATCCATTTATTTGATTGCACCGAACAGCCAGGGCTGGTGTTGACGGTGTTTTTCCTCGAACGCACGGATCTCTTCGGCGTTCTGCAGCGTCAGGCCAATATCATCCAGGCCATTAAGCAGGCAATGCTTGCGGAAGGCATCGACTTCGAAACTGTACTGTTTGCCATCCGGGCGGGTAACGGTCTGGGCAGCGAGATCAACAGTAAGCTGGTAGCCCTCGGTCGCCTCGGCCTGCTCGAACAACTCATCCATTTCGGACTCGCTCAGGATGATTGGCAGCAGCCCGTTCTTGAAGCTGTTGTTGTAGAAAATATCGGCGAAACTCGGCGCGATGATCGCACGGAAGCCGTATTCCTCCAGCGCCCAGGGCGCATGCTCACGGGACGAGCCGCAGCCGAAATTCTCGCGCGCCAGCAGCACGCTGGCGCCCTGATAGCGCGGGAAGTTCAGCACGAACTCCTTGTTTACCGGGCGCTGTGAGCAATCCTGGTTCGGCTGACCAACATCCAGATAGCGCCACTCATCGAACAGATTCGGGCCGAAGCCGGTGCGCTTGATGGACTTGAGAAACTGCTTGGGAATGATCTGGTCGGTGTCGACGTTGGCGCGATCCAGCGGGCAAACCAGGCCGGTGTGTTGGGTAAATGCTTTCATGCTGTTGCTCCTCAGGCCTGGATCAGTTCGCGAACGTCGATGAAACGACCGGTCACCGCTGCAGCCGCAGCCATGGCCGGGCTGACCAGATGCGTGCGCCCACCGGCGCCCTGACGGCCTTCGAAGTTGCGGTTGGAGGTCGAGGCGCAGTGCTCGCCACTGCCCAGCTTGTCCGGATTCATCGCCAGGCACATGGAGCAGCCCGGTTCACGCCACTCGAAGCCAGCCTCTACGAAAATCTTGTCCAGCCCTTCGGCCTCGGCCTGCTGCTTCACCAGACCGGAGCCCGGCACCACCATGGCCTGCTTGACGTTCGCTGCAACCTTGCGGCCCTTGGCGACTTCAGCCGCCGCGCGCAGATCCTCGATCCGCGAGTTGGTGCAGGAACCGATGAATACGCGATCCAGCTTGATCTCGGTGATCGGCTGGTTGGCTGCCAGCCCCATGTACTTCAGCGCACGGACGATGGAATCACGTTTGACCGGATCGGTTTCTGCAGCCGGGTCCGGCACGTTCTGATCGACAGCCAATACCATTTCCGGCGACGTGCCCCAGCTGACCTGCGGCTTGATGTCTTCGGCCTTCAACTCGATGACGGTGTCGAAGATCGCATCATCATCGGAAACCAGGTCTTTCCAGGCTTCCACTGCGGTTTGCCAGTCAGCCCCCTTCGGGGCATAAGGACGACCTTCGACATAAGCGATGGTCTTCTCGTCACAGGCCACCATGCCCACGCGGGCACCGGCTTCGATGGACATGTTGCAGAGGGTCATGCGCCCTTCCATGGACAGATCGCGGATGGCGCTGCCGGCGAATTCCAGGGCATGGCCGTTACCGCCGGCGGTGCCGATCTTGCCGATCACGGCGAGCACGATGTCCTTGGCGGTGACGCCGAACGGCAGCTTGCCTTCGACGCGCACCTGCATGTTCTTCATCTTCTTGGCCACCAGGCACTGAGTGGCGAGCACATGCTCGACCTCGGAGGTGCCAATGCCGTGAGCCAGCGCACCGAAGGCGCCGTGGGTAGACGTATGCGAATCACCGCAGACCACGGTCATACCGGGCAATGTGGCGCCCTGCTCCGGGCCGATGACGTGGACGATGCCCTGACGGATATCGTTCATCTTGAATTCGAGAATGCCGAACTCGTCGCAGTTTTCGTCAAGGGTCTGCACCTGAATGCGTGAGACTTCGTCGGCGATGGCTTCCAGACCACCCTGTCGCTCACCCTTGGTGGTCGGTACGTTGTGATCCGGGGTGGCGATGTTGGCGTCGATGCGCCACGGTTTGCGATTGGCCAGGCGCAGCCCTTCAAAGGCCTGCGGCGAAGTCACCTCATGGAGGATATGGCGGTCGATGTAGATCAGCGACGAACCATCATCGCGGCGCTTCACTTCGTGCATTTCCCAGAGCTTGTCGTAGAGCGTTTTGCCGGCCATCGGACTTTCCTCATCTGCTTTCTATGCGGGGCAAATAGCCCTTTCGCTTATGGGGTGATGCTAGGGGTTTGCACCTGATTACTCAAATTCATATTTTTTATCCAATGCATTCCTTTCAGGAATCGACATGGAGTACCGTCGGATTAGGCGCTCGGTTAATCCGTCCCGCCCCGGCTGAAGCCACTTCTACAGGTTCGTGCAGGGCCCCGTGGGAGCAACTTCAGTCGCGAAGGTTTATCAATTCGAGGAATTCTTATGGATCTGGCCAACCTCACAGCCTTTATTGCCATCGCCGAGACCGGCAGTTTTTCCCTGGCCGGCGAGCGCCTGCACCTGACCCAGCCCGCCGTCAGCAAACGCCTTGCGGTACTGGAAGCGCAGCTTGGCGTGCGCCTGTTCGACCGTCTGGGTCGGGAGATCGGGCTGACCGAAGCCGGACGCGCCCTGCTGCCCAGGGCCTACCGGATTCTCAGCGTACTGGACGATACGCGGCGCGCCTTGACCAACCTCAACGGTGACATCAGCGGTCGTCTGTGCCTGGCCACCAGCCATCACATCGGCCTGCATCGCCTGCCACCACTGCTGCGCACCTTCACCCGCAACTACCCCGCGGTGACGTTGGATATCCGCTTCCTGGACTCGGAAATTGCCTATGAGGACGTGCTGCATGGCCGTGCCGAATTGGCGGTCATCACGCTCGCACCACACACCGCACCGCCGGTGCGCGCCAGCCGTGTGTGGGACGACCCGCTGGATTTCGTCGTGGCGCCCGAGCATCCGCTGGCGCAGATGGACGAAGTCTCGCTTGCTGACATAGCTGGCTATCCGGCAGTTTTCCCCGGCGACAATACCTTCACTCACCATATCGCCCAGCGATTGTTCGAGCGCGAAGGATTGAAGCCGAATATCACCATGAGCACCAATTACCTGGAGACCATCAAAATGATGGTCTCCATCGGCATCGCCTGGAGCGTACTGCCGCGCACCATGCTGGACAATCAGGTAGTACGCCTGCCGATACCCGGCGTCAGGCTTGAACGCCAGCTGGGCTATATCGTCCATACCGAACGAACGCTATCCAATGCAGCCCGAGCTTTCATGACGCTGCTCGACTCCGAACAGGATGCTTGCATATTGCCACCCGCTACGGATAACGTCGCCGAACCAGAATAATTATGGCGCATGGCCACTTCACCGCCGTGACCCGCCGGGGTGGCACATGCCGGAATCGTTGCTCATGTCCCTCGACAATCTCTCGCACCGCGCTTACCTCTGCACGACCGATTCGAGCGAGGCTTTTCAGGACGCTGCTCACCTGGTAGGCGTACTCAATGGGGCCAATCTCGGTGTCTGGTCCTGGAACCCGTATGCCGGGTCTGTGCTGTGGTCCGAAGGCACCCAGAAGCTTTTCGGTTTCAGCGCCGAACATGAAATTCCTGCAGGTACCGAATACCCGCAGCTGGTTGCCAGCGAAGATCGCCAGAGGGTCCGCGAACGCTTTCGCATGGCACTGACTGAGAATGCTTGCTTTACCATTCGTCACCGCATTCTCTGGCCAGACGGCTCCCAGCGCTGGCTGGAACTCCACGGGCAACGTCAGCGCAACGAAGCGGATCAGCCTGTTCTGGTGGGTGTGGTCCGCGATATCAGCGAAGAAATTCAGCAGGCGCAGGAACTGCAGAACAGCCAGGAGCGACTCAGCCTGGCCCTCGACTCGGTCGAGCTGGGCACCTGGGACTGGCACATCCCCAGCGACACACTCTACGCATCAGCCCGCGCGTCCGAACTTCAAGGCGTCATCGAAGGCCCTTATCACGGCCCATTCAAGGATTTCTTCGCCTGCATTCTTCCAGAAGATCGCCACGCCATGCGCGAGACCTATCGCGACCTGCTGGCCGGTCACCGCCGGGATTACCAGGCCGTTTACCAGGCCCAACTTCACGACGGCACGGTCCGCCACCTGGAAAGTACGGCCAAACTCTACCGTGACGATCAAGGTGCGCCCTTGCGCATGGCCGGCATTGTCATGGACATCACCGAGCGGGTGTTGCGCGAACAACAGGCGGCAGCCTCAGAGGCGAAGTTCGCCACCCTCTTCCAGGGCAGCCCGGACGCCATCAGCCTGTCGCGCATTCGCGATGGCGTTTTCCTCGAGGTAAACCCCAGCTTTACTCGAACCTTTGGCTGGCCAGCCAGCGAAATCGTCGGACTTGACGCACCGCAGATCGGATTCTGGCAGGACGACGAACAGCGACAGGTCCTGTACCGGCAACTCGCCCGCGACCAGCACCTGGAGAACGTCGAGGCCCAGTTCCGTACCCGCGACGGAGCTCACGTCACCTGCGTGGTATCCAGCCGCTTCATCCGCATCGAACGCCGGCGCTGCATCATCACCACCTTTCGCGACATCACCACGCGGCAACAGGCGGAGGCAGCACTCAGAAACAGCGAGACAAAATTCGCCAAGGCGTTTCATTCCAGCCCCGACGCCATCACCATCAGCGAACTCAAGACCGGTCGATTCATCGAAGTCAACGAAGGCTTTCACCGCCTCACCGGCTACCGACAGGATGAAGTCATTGGTCGCACCGCGGCAGAGCTCGCCGTATGGCCGGGCGAACAACGCCAGCAGATTCTCGACTTGCTTGAGCGTGACGGTCGCGTCTGCAACTGGGAGATGCTCGCCCAGGACCGATACGGTGTGCTCAAGCACATCGAGGTATCGGTAGAAATCATCGAGCTCAACAATACCGAATGTATTCTGCTGACAGCACGGGACATCAGCCAGCTCAAAGCCGCACACGCGCAGATTCACCATCTGGCCTACCACGACCCTCTGACCAACCTCCCCAACCGCACACTGCTCATGGATCGCCTGGTCCAGCAAATCGCGCTGTACAAGCGCCACAACCTGCGTGGCGCACTGCTGTTCCTGGATCTTGACCACTTCAAGCACATCAACGATTCACTCGGCCATCCGGTTGGCGACGCCGTATTGAAGATGGTCACTGCGCGCCTCGAAGCCAGCACCCGCCTGGAAGATACCGTCGCCCGTCTCGGCGGTGACGAGTTCGTGATACTGCTGACTGGCCTCAGTGGCAAGCGCACGGAAATCACCCGCCATGTGCGCGAGGTGGCCGAAAAACTGCGCAAACTGCTGGCCGAACCCATGGTCTGCGAGGGTAACCGCTTGCAGGTCACACCCAGTATCGGCATCGCCCTGATACCCGATCACGGCGATACCCCCGCAGATCTGCTCAAACGGGCCGATATCGCCCTATATCGCGCAAAGGATGCCGGGCGCAATGCCATTCAGCTGTTTCAAAGCACCATGCAGGAGGTCGCCAGCACTCGCCTGCAACTGGAAAGCGAGCTGCGCCTGGCCCTGTTGAACGAGGAGTTCGAACTTTTCCTGCAGCCCCAGGTAGACGCCCGTTCAGACACAATCATCGGCGCCGAGGCACTTCTGCGCTGGCAACATCCCCAACATGGCTTGCGCTCGCCCGCTCATTTCATTGATGTGCTGGAAGACAGCGGCCTGATTATCGAGGTGGGTGACTGGGTGATCGGAGAGGTCTGCCGGATGACAGCCTCGCTGCTGGCGAGCGGTCTGGTACAGGCTGATTCATTCAGCCTGTGCATCAATATCAGTCCGCGCCAGTTCCGCCAGAACGACTTCGTTGAACGCATTCTCGCAGCACTCGAGGAAAGCGCCCTGCCGGTACGGATGATCAAGCTGGAAATCACCGAAGGGATCGTGATCGAGAATCTGGACGACACCATTGCCAAAATGCACCACCTGCGCACGCACGGCGTGAGCTTTGCCATGGACGACTTCGGCACGGGCTATTCATCCCTGACGTACCTCAAGCGGTTGCCGGTGGATCTGCTGAAGATCGATCAGTCCTTCGTGCGTGACGCGCTGGAGGATGGCAACGACGCCGAAATCATCCGCGCCATCGTGAGCATGGCCAAAAGCCTGGGGCTGGAAGTAATTGCCGAAGGCGTCGAGCAAAAAGGCCAGCTGGACCTGCTGCAACTTCAGGATTGCCACCTTTACCAAGGCTATCTATTCAGCCACCCACTACCATTCGCGCAATTCTGCGAGCTGCTGCGCATGCAGTCAGAGGCTCAGAAATGAAAGGGCGTCATGCGACGCCCTATCGACTGTTTAGCCTTCGAGCGCGGGACGCTCGCCAGCAGCGCTGATCGGAATACGCTTGGGCTTGGCCTCTTCCGGCAGTTACGCAGAGCAGACTCGAACAGGTCGTTAAAACGATCTACGTCGATGAGTTGGTGAAACAGCGGAATCATGGAAGAACGGGGCATTTGGTGATCTCCTGATTGCCAGCGAGTGGTTGCCACAGGACCCGTAATCGGCATCCTGTACCCTGGATAGGCCCCTTTTCTTTCAAGCCGCTTGTGGGAGTTTCTTATGCCTGGAGTCATGCTCATTACAGGTGCCAGCCGCGGAATTGGTGCCGCCACCGCCAGGCGCGCTGCCGCTGAAGGGTATGCGCTGTGCCTGAATTACCATCACCGCCAGGACGCCGCGCAACGGCTGCTCGATGAGCTGAAGAGCGCAGGCGCACACGCCATAGCAGTAGCCGCGGATGTGGCCGACGAAACCCAGGTTGCCCGCCTCTTCGCTACGCTTGATGCCGAATTTGGCAGGCTCGACGTGCTGGTCAACAACGCCGGCATGCTGGAGCGACAGATGCGCCTGGATGAAATGGACGCTGCACGCCTGGCGCGCGTCTTTGCCGTCAATGTCACCGGCAGCTTTCTCTGCGCCCGCGAGGCGGTAAAGCGCATGTCCACACGCTACGGCGGCAAGGGTGGCGCCATCGTCAATGTATCTTCCATCGCCGCCAGACTGGGCGCGCCGAACGAGTACATCGACTACGCAGCTGCCAAGGGCGCTATCGACAGCATGACGCTGGGCCTGGCCAGGGAAGTTGCCGCTGAAGGCATTCGCGTCAACGCCGTGCGACCTGGCGTGATCGCTACAGATATACACGCCAGCGGCGGCGAACCGGGGCGCGTCGAGCGGGTCAAGGCAAGCGTACCCATGGGGCGCGGTGGCGAGGCTGAAGAAGTGGCTGAAGCGATTCTCTGGCTGGCCAGCGAAAAAGCCAGCTATACCAGTGGCGCGTTGCTGGATATCAGCGGTGGTCGCTAGGTAGCGCCCTGCTCCATATCCATAGGCAAGGCCCCACAGGACTCTCGTCCAGCCCAACAACTAGTAGCCTGGATTAGCCGAAGGCGTAATCCGGGGCGTCGATAAGGCGTTACGACACAGACGTGACAATCATGCGGTCAGCGGTGGAAGCGCCTTCGGCGATTCCACCCTACAAAGTCGTACCCGTAGAGCTCTCATCCAGTCCAAGCAAGCGATCAATTCGCTCGCAATCGCTCTCGCGGCGCAATTGATCGAACAGCACAACCGCCTGCGGATAATTGCGGGTCAGCATGGAAACCCATTGCTTCATACGACCTGGCGCATAGCGCGGAGACATCTTGCGCCGGGCCTGCAACCAGAAATCGGCCAGCAAGGGCTGAAGACAGGCCCAGCTCATCGGCTCGACTTCCAAACCGTTAATGGCAGCGCTGATCTGCCGCGCCAGGTCAGGCCGACAGACCAGCCCACGACCCAGCATGATGTTCTCCACACCGCTCACTTCCCGGCAACGCCGCCAGTCATCCAGCGACCAGATATCGCCATTGGCAAACACCGGTACCGCAACCACTTCCTGCACCTTCGCCACCCATTCCCAGTGGGCGGGCGGCTTGTAGCCATCGACCTTGGTCCGCGCATGCACCACCAGTTGCTCGGCGCCACCATCGACCAGGGCCCGCGCGCAGTCCAACACGCCGTCCGGACTGTTGAAGCCCAGACGCATTTTGGCTGTAACCGGGATATCAGCCGGCACCGTGCGGCGCACCTCGCGCAAGATCGCATGCAGTAGCTCGGGTTCGTTGAGCAGCACGGCGCCACCACGGGACTTGTTCACCGTCCGGGCGGGGCAGCCAAAATTGAGGTCGATAGCCGGAGCGCCAAGAGCACATGCGCGCGCTGCGTTATCCGCCAGGCAGACTGGATCGGAGCCCAGCAGTTGCACGCGTACCGGCGTACCGGCACGGGTTTTTGCACCGCTAGCCAGTTCCGGCGCCAGCTTGCGGAAACTGGACCTGGGCAACAGCCGATCCGACACGCGAATGAACTCAGTCACACACCAGTCCACACCACCCACGCGGGTCAGCACGTCGCGCAGAATCTCATCAACCAGCCCCTCCATGGGCGCCAGTGCAATCTGCATGGGTCAAATGCTCGCCGAAAAAGAGCGGCATTGTACGGGGTCTGCATGATCGGTTGAATTAATCTGCTTACCTGCTCAACAGGCCGCTAAAAAATGTAGGCGAGGCAGGAAACGCAGCAAGAACACACGAGAGACGCAGCGCAGCAAGGTAACAGCCGCAATGTGAGTGCAGCGAATCAGGCGGAATTTAGGCGCGCTAAATGAGCACCGAGCGTGTTTTAACGAAGTATTACCAACACAGGTTTTTCGACGGCCAGATTAGTCGTCACCCAGCCGCGGACGTCGCCGATGCTCCATATCCGTCTCATTGCCGCCATGGCCCGGTTCGGCCTTCGAGTCAGGGTTTTGTGTATTGATCCATTTGGGCTTCTGCCAGCTGGCGTCTTCCGCATTTCTGGAAGCTTCAGCGGGATAGCCGATCCTCTCCCCCATTCCCATCGAACCATTGCCGGCTGCATGATCGACCGGGGCCGTATTCTGCGCTACTGACTCCAGAGCGGTTATACCCATGGCCGTCAGCATCGCCGCGCAACCCAAAGTACGTACCAGAAAGCGTCGCATAAGCACACCTCCTCATTCACCTGAAATATTAGGCAAGCAAACGGCCAGCAAGTGCGCCAGCTGCCAGAGCGGATGACCGATGGCACACGCACTCTTGCCTGCATCGGCAGCAACCAATCAGGAAGTTAACCCAAGCATTTGATGAATAAATACTTTTTCCAACATAACCCGTGACAACAGCCCGGAAAGCTGTAGAATGCCGGCCACAGACGCGGGATGGAGCAGTCTGGTAGCTCGTCGGGCTCATAACCCGAAGGTCGTCGGTTCAAATCCGGCTCCCGCAACCAAATA
>JADKLW010000086.1_pt4 | contig 41759 bp, 40 predicted proteins | sample 8641881 | NCBI WGS metagenome assembly JADKLW01 (sample SAMN16272185, study PRJNA661076) | feces metagenome | isolation source: fecal sample from diarrhoea affected cattle B | host: Bos taurus | place: South Africa: Lokaleng Village, Mahikeng | collected 2019-09 | reverse complement strand
CCGCTGATGATCGCGGTGCGCACGCCGGAGTTGATCAGCATCTTGATGCCGTGGCCGTCCAGTGTATTGAACGTCTTGAATTCGCTGCCATCAACCAGGAAGTACAGTTTGCCATCGGTCAGGACGCCATCGACATCGAAAATGGCCAGGCGGATATCGCGGGCGCGTCGCAGGAGGTCATTCATTCACATGACTCCGGCGCGCAACAGGTCGTGCATGTTCAGAGCGCCGACCGGGCGGTCCTCGGCGTCCACCACAACCAGCGAATTGATCTTGTTGTCTTCCATGATTTTCAGGGCCTCGGCGGCGAGCATCTCGGCATTGGCGGTCTTGCCGCGCACAGTCATGACCTGATCGATACTGGCCTGTCGCACGTCTATGCCCTTGTCCAGGGTGCGGCGCAGATCGCCGTCGGTGAAGATGCCGGCCAGGCTGCCATCGTCGGCGATGACCACTGTCATGCCCAGGCCTTTCTGGGTCATTTCCAGCAGCGCATCGCGCAGGGATGTGCCGCATGTTACTCGCGGCAAGCTGTCGCCGGAATGCATCACGTTATCCACCTTGAGCAGCAGGCGGCGGCCAAGCGCTCCGCCCGGATGGGAGAAGGCGAAATCCTCGGCGGTAAAGCCGCGTGCTTCGAGCAGGGCAATGGCCAGCGCATCCCCGAGGACCAGGCTGGCCGTGGTGGAAGAGGTTGGGGCGAGATTCAGTGGGCAGGCTTCGGTGCTGACGCTGGCATCGATGTTGACGGCTGCCGATCTGGCAAGCAGCGACAGGGGGTTGCCGGTCATGCTGATCAGGGTAATGCCCAGGCGTTTGATCAGTGGCAGCAGGGTGACGATTTCGTTGGTGGTGCCGGAGTTTGAAAGGGCCAGCACAACATCGTCTTTGGTGATCATGCCCATGTCGCCATGACTGGCTTCCGCAGGATGAACGAAAAATGCCGGGGTTCCGGTGCTGGCCAGGGTGGCGGCGATCTTGTTGCCGATATGGCCGGATTTGCCCATGCCGACCACGACCACGCGCCCCTTGCATTGCAGAATGAGTTCACAAGCCCTGACGAACGTCTCGTCGATACGCGCCTTGAGTTGTTCGACCGCTTCGATTTCCATGCTGATGGTGCGCCGCGCGGTTTCGATCAGCTGGCTGCTCTGGCTCATGTTCGCATCTTCGCCTGAATGAAAACGCGCGATTATAACGGTAAAGCGTGCGCTGCTCACCGAAAAAGCTGTGACAGCAATCGACTGGTATTCTGCTGTGATTTTGCACAGGCGCACCGCACCCGTTCATGTGTGGATACATCCGGTTGCTTGGGAGGCCTTCTGCGCGGTGCTATAGTGCGCCGCCGAAAGCAGTCTGGCTGCAACAGGCCGTTGGAAATTACCTGCGCTGGCAATGACACGTAGTAGAAAACAGCCTCAGAAAGCCGCTGCGGTTAATGCGCTTCAGCGCGGCCCGCAGGGTGAAGGCAGCGGTAATGCGGATTCAGAACATCTGAACTGCGCTTCTTCTGCTGTTTTTGCCCCGTCTTGCCTGCCTCGTTTACGTTTTCAATGGCCTGTTTAGTATCTCTGGAAAGCCGGGGAGCGTCTGAGTCGCAGGCTGTATCCAAGGAGAACCGATGAGCGTTGCCAACGCCTACGCCGTCGAGCTGAAGAATCTGACCTTCAAGCGCGGCGAGCGGAGCATTTTCAATAATGTCGATATTGCCATTCCGCGCGGCAAGGTGACGGCCATTATGGGGCCGTCCGGCTGCGGCAAGACGACTCTTCTGCGCCTGATCGCCGCCCAGCTCAAGCCGGCCAGTGGTGAAGTCTGGGTGGCGGGCACTAATCTGCCGACCTTGTCGCGGCGAGAGCTGTTTGACATGCGCAAGCAGATGGGCGTGCTGTTCCAGAGCGGCGCCCTGTTCACCGACCTTGATGTCTTCGAGAATGTCGCCTTTCCGCTGCGCGTTCATACCAAGCTGCCTGAGGAAATGATCCGCGACATCGTCCTGATGAAACTACAGGCGGTGGGGCTGCGCGGAGCCATCGAGCTGATGCCTGACGAGCTGTCCGGTGGCATGAAGCGGCGCGTGGCTCTGGCCCGTGCGATTGCGCTGGATCCGCAGATTCTCATGTATGACGAACCTTTTGCTGGTCAGGATCCTATCGCCATGGGCGTGCTGGTGAAGCTGATCCGGCTGCTCAACGATGCGTTGGGCATTACCAGTATTGTGGTTTCCCATGACCTGGCCGAAACCTCCAGCATTGCCGACTACATCTATGTGGTCGGCGACGGGCAGGTACTTGGTCAAGGGACTCCTGCCGAGCTGCGCGACTCCACCAATCCGCGCATTCAGCAGTTCATGCTGGGTGCGGCGGACGGGCCGGTGCCTTTCCATTTCCCCGCGCCGGCGTATGCCGAGGACCTGTTGCGAGGCCCCGATGCGTAAAGTATCCCCAGTCGAAAGAGTCCGCCGGGTCGGCGAGGCCGGGATGAGCGTGATCGCGGCGCAAGGGCGCGCGACACTGTTTCTGTTTCATGCATTGTTTGGCCGTAGTGGGCTGGATAATCGCTTTGCCCTGCTGGTCCGGCAGCTTTACTCCGTTGGCGTTCTGTCACTGGCCATCGTGGTGGTTTCAGGCGTGTTCATCGGCATGGTGCTGGCCTTGCAGGGTTACAGCATTCTCAGCAGCTACGGTTCCGAGCAGGCGGTGGGGCAGATGGTTGCCCTGACGTTGCTGCGTGAGCTGGGGCCGGTCGTGACGGCGTTGCTGTTCGCCGGGCGTGCCGGTTCGGCACTGGCTGCCGAGATCGGTAACATGAAGTCCACTGAGCAGCTCTCCAGTCTGGAAATGATCGGTGTTGATCCGCTCAAGTACATCATCGCGCCGCGTCTCTGGGCTGGCTTCATTTCGCTGCCGCTGCTGACCGTGATTTTCAATGTCGTGGGCATCTGGGGTGGCGCCATGGTGGCGGTGGATTGGCTGGGCGTTTATGAGGGTTCGTTCTGGGCCAACATGCAGAACAGCGTCAGCTTTACCTCGGACGTACTCAATGGCGTGATCAAAAGCCTGGTATTCGCAGTCGTCGTGACCTGGATTGCGGTGTTCCAGGGTTACGACTGCGAGCCGACCTCCGAAGGGATCAGCCGCGCCACCACACGAACCGTGGTCTACGCCTCGCTGGCGGTGCTCGGCCTCGACTTTATTCTGACCGCCTTGATGTTTGGAGATTTCTGATGCGTATCCGCACCCTGGAAATTGGTGTTGGCCTGTTCCTTCTGGCGGGCGTGCTGGCCTTGCTGTTGTTGTCGTTACGCGTCAGCGGGCTGAGCGTGGGCAATGCCGACACCTACAAGCTTTATGCCTATTTCGACAATATTGCCGGTCTTACGGTCAGATCCAAGGTAACCATGGCGGGCGTGACCATTGGCAAGGTGACGGCCATCGATCTCGATCGGGAAAGCTACACCGGTCGCGTCACCCTGGAGATCCAGCAGGATATCGATATCCTGCCGTTCGATTCCACGGCCTCGATTCTTACCGCCGGTCTGCTGGGTGAGAAGTACATCGGCATCAGTGTCGGCGGGGAAGAGGAGACGCTGGGCGATGGCGATACGATTCGAGATACGCAGTCTTCCCTGGTGCTGGAAGACCTGATCGGCAAGTTTTTGCTCAATTCGGTAAATAGAGAATGAGGAGCCTGAATATGATGACCATCCTGCGTCGCAGTCTGCTGATATTGCTGGCGGCACTGCCCATGCTGGCCTTGGCCGCTCCGAGCGCGCATGAAGTGATCCAGCAGACCACCGATGAGCTGCTGGCCGACCTCAAGGCCAACAAGGATCAGTATCGTCAGGATCCGAATGCCTTCTACGCATCGCTCAACGACATCCTCGGTCCTGTAGTGGATGCCGGGGGGATTTCCCGCAGCATCATGACGGTGAAATACTCCCGCAACGCCAACGCCGAGCAGATGAACCGCTTTCAGGAAAGCTTCAAGCGCAGCCTTATGCAGTTCTATGGCAACGCTTTGCTGGAATACAACAACCAGCAGATCCGCGTGCTGCCGCCCAGTGGCAGGCAGGACCCCGAACGCACCAGCGTCGGCATGGAAGTAACCGGTCGTCAGGGCGAGATCTATCCGGTGTCCTACACCATGGTCAAGCACGACGGTGAATGGCTGGTGCGCAACGTGATCATCAACGGCATCAATATCGGCAAACTCTTTCGCGATCAGTTCGCCGACTCCATGCAAAGAAACAATGGCGACCTGGACAAGACCATCGATGGCTGGGGTGAGGTCGTCGCACGAGCCAGGGACACCGAAGCTGGCCAGCAGGCGGCGGGCGATGACTGAGGGGCGTGTTGAGTGCGGTGCTGATGGCGTTCTGCGGCTTTCCGGCGTGCTTGACTACCAGTCAGGCCCGGCTTTGCGGCGGGAAGGGCAGGCACTGATTCGTGTCGTAACCAGGGGTTCTTTGTTGATCGATTGTTCAGCGGTGGAAAAGTCCAGCAGTGTCGGGCTTTCCCTGCTGCTGGCCTTCACCCGTGATGCAATGGCGCTGGGGCGTGAGGTGGCCATTACCGGCTTGCCCGAGGATATGCGGGAAATCGCCGCGGTCTCCGGTCTGCTGGAGGTCCTTTCGCTGTCCGATACTTTTGTGGGTAGAGAAGAGCAGGGAGCAGTCTGATGTTGTTGCGCCGGGCGGAAACGATGCGCGTCAAGGTCCATGCAGTGGCCGAGTCGCTGGGTAATCTGTTTGTTGAGACCTTCCATTACCTCGCGCTGTTCGCCATCGGTGCGATCACGGCGTGGGCGGGGCTGGTGGCGTTTCTCGGCATGATCGAAAAGGGCAACATCAGCGTCGATGACATCCTGCTGCTGTTCATCTACCTCGAACTGGGGGCGATGGTCGGGATTTATTTCAAGACCAACCACATGCCGGTGCGCTTCCTGATTTATGTGGCTATCACAGCGCTGACCCGTCTGCTGATTTCCGATGTGTCGCATCACCATCGCCCGGACATGGGTGTGGTCTATATTTCGGGTGCCATTCTGTTGCTGGCCGTGGCGATTCTGGTGGTGCGTTTCGCCTCTTCCAGATTCCCGGCAGTGACTGCCGATAACCGGCACCGCTTGCCGCGCGACACCGAGGCGGAAACCCTGGAATGAGCACCGTGCCTGCCTCCCAGGGACTCGGGGTTCGCAGGCTTCTGGCTTTTTTGTATGATGTCCGGCTGTGCGCATCCGGCGCTGATCGAGGTTGAACATGCAGGCTGTAGAAGTTAAGCGTTTTCTGGAAGAGAAACTTCCGAGTGCCCAGGTGGAAGTCGAAGGTGAAGGCTGCAATTTCCAGCTGAACGTGATCAGTGACGAGCTGGCAGGCCTGAGCCCGGTCAAACGCCAGCAACAGATATATGCCCATCTCAATCCGTGGATCGCCGACGGCAGCATTCATGCCGTGACCATGAAATTCTTCAGCCGCAGCGACTGGCTCGCCCGCGGCTGAAAACGTTATTCCAGGCAGAGCCGCAGCATTCATCGCTGCGTGCCGCCCACTTTTCGACAGGGCTTTCAGCCTGGGGGTTACAGGAACATTCATGGACAAACTGATGATTACCGGCGGTATCCGCCTCGACGGCGAAATCCGCATTTCCGGCGCGAAGAACTCTGCGCTGCCGATCCTGGCTGCGACCCTGCTGGCTGACACGCCGGTCACCGTCTGCAACCTGCCTCACCTGCATGACATCACCACCATGATCGAGCTGTTCGGGCGTATGGGCGTGCAGCCGATCATCGATGAAAAGCTCAGTGTTGAAGTTGACGCCAGCAGCATCCAGACGCTGATTGCGCCCTATGAGCTGGTCAAGACCATGCGCGCCTCGATCCTCGTGCTGGGCCCCATGGTCGCCCGCTTCGGTGAGGCCGAAGTGGCGCTGCCAGGTGGCTGTGCCATTGGCTCGCGTCCGGTGGATCTGCATATCCGTGGGCTTGAGGCGATGGGCGCTCATATTGATGTGGAAGGCGGCTATATCAAGGCCAAGGCGCCTGCCGGCGGGCTGCGTGGTGCGCACTTCTTCTTCGATATCGTCAGTGTCACCGGTACCGAGAACATCATGATGGCCGCTGCGCTGGCCAACGGTCGCAGCGTGCTGGAAAACGCCGCGCGCGAGCCGGAAGTGGTCGACCTGGCCAACTTCCTCAACGCCATGGGCGCGAAGGTTTCCGGCGCCGGCACCGACACCATTACCATTGACGGCGTCAAACGCCTGGGCGGCGGACGCTACAGCGTGATGCCCGACCGTATCGAGACCGGCACCTACCTGGTGGCGGCAGCGGCTACCGGCGGTCGAGTGAAGCTCAAGGATACTGACGCCAGCCTGCTCGAAGCGGTGCTGCACAAGCTCGAAGAAGCCGGTGCCCATATCGATACCGGCAAGGACTGGATCTCGCTGGACATGAAGGGCAATCGCCCACGGGCCGTCAACCTGCGCACCGCGCCGTATCCGGCCTTTCCCACCGACATGCAGGCCCAGTTCATCGCCATGAACGCCATTGCCGAGGGCACCGGCACGGTGATCGAGACGGTATTCGAGAACCGCTTCATGCACGTTTACGAAATGAACCGCATGGGCGCGCAGATTCTGGTCGAGGGCAATACGGCGATCGTTACCGGCGTACCCCGGCTCAAGGGTGCGCCGGTGATGGCGACCGATCTGCGCGCTTCGGCGAGCCTGGTGATTGCCGGTCTGGTGGCCGAAGGCGATACGCTAATTGATCGCATCTACCACATCGACCGTGGTTACGAGTGCATCGAGGAAAAACTGCAGCTGCTGGGCGCGAAGATTCGCCGCGTGGCGGGCTAGGGCCACTCAAGGAATAACGTAATGCTTACCATCGCCCTGTCCAAAGGCCGTATTCTCGATGACACCCTGCCTTTGCTGGCGGCCGCGGGAATCGTCCCGACCGAGAATCCGGAAAAAAGTCGCAAGCTGATCATTCCCACCAGTCAGGACGATGTGCGCTTGCTGATCGTGCGTGCCACCGATGTGCCGACGTACGTTGAGCATGGTGCCGCAGACTTGGGCGTGGCCGGCAAGGACGTGTTGATGGAGTACGGCGGGCAGGGTTTGTACGAGCCGCTGGACCTGAAAATTGCCAACTGCAAGCTGATGACTGCCGGCAGGGTTGGCGCGCCGGAGCCGAAAGGGCGTCTGCGCGTTGCGACCAAGTTCGTCAATGTCGCCAAGCAGTATTACGCCGAGCAGGGTCGCCAGGTCGACATCATCAAGCTTTACGGCTCGATGGAGCTGGCGCCGCTGGTGGGGCTGGCTGACAAGATCATCGATGTGGTGGATACCGGCAACACCCTGCGCGCCAATGGGCTGGAGCCGCAGGAGCTGATCTGCCATATCAGCTCGCGGCTGGTAGTCAACAAGGCTTCGATGAAGATGCAGCATGGGCGCATTCAGGCGTTGATCGATGCCCTGCAGCACGCCATCGAGCATCACGCCTGAGTCTGCGCGGGTCTGCTATCCGCGCCATAGCTTCAATTTCAGGGTGTCCGTGCGCTTGGCTTGTTAATCTAGGGCACCTGCAACAGCTTCGACGTATCCCCTCATGAGGCCCGTTATGACCGCTGCCACCGCCATTCGCCGACTCAACGCCACCGATGCCGATTTCGCCCGGCATCTGGATCATCTTCTGAGCTGGGAAAGCGTGTCCGATGATGGCGTCAATCAGCGCGTGCTGGAGATCATCCAGGCCGTTCGCGAACGTGGCGATGCGGCGCTGGTCGAGTTGACCCAGCGTTTCGATGGCCTTGAAGCCGCATCCATGACCGATCTGATTCTGCCCCGCGAGCGCCTTGAACTGGCGCTGGAACGCATCACTCCCGAGCAGCGTCAGGCGCTGGAAGTGGCTGCGGAGCGTGTGCGTGCCTATCACGAAAGGCAGAAGCAGGAGTCCTGGACCTACACCGAGGCCGATGGCACGGTGCTCGGGCAGAAGGTCACACCGCTTGATCGTGCAGGTCTTTATGTGCCGGGCGGCAAAGCCTCCTATCCGTCCTCGGTGCTGATGAACGCGATTCCGGCGAAGGTTGCCGGCGTGCCTGAAGTGGTCATGGTGGTGCCCACCCCGCGTGGCGAAATCAACGAGCTGGTGCTGGCCGCCGCCTGCATTGCCGGGGTGGATCGGGTCTTCACCATTGGTGGCGCCCAGGCCGTCGCGGCGCTGGCCTATGGCACCGAAAGCGTGCCGCCAGTCGACAAGATCGTCGGCCCCGGCAACATCTATGTGGCCACCGCCAAACGTCATGTGTTCGGCAAGGTCGGCATCGACATGATCGCCGGCCCATCGGAAATCCTCGTGGTCTGCGACGGCCAGACCGATCCGGACTGGATCGCCATGGATCTCTTTTCGCAGGCCGAGCACGACGAGGATGCCCAGTCGATCCTGGTCAGCCCCGACGCAGCCTTCCTCGACAGGGTGGCGGAAAGCATCCAGCGCCTGCTGCCGACCCTGGAACGTGAGGAAATCGCCCGCACCTCCCTTGAAGGGCGCGGTGCCCTGATTCAGGTCGCCGACATGCAGCAGGCCATCGAAGTGGCCAACCGCATTGCCCCGGAACACCTGGAGCTGTCGGTGGAAAATCCCGAGCAGTATCTGGATCAGATCCGCCATGCCGGTGCGATCTTCATGGGGCGCTACACGGCGGAAGCGCTGGGCGATTACTGCGCCGGCCCCAACCACGTGCTGCCGACCTCCGGCACCGCACGCTTCTCCTCGCCGCTGGGCGTATATGACTTCCAGAAGCGTTCATCGATCATTTACTGCTCGGCGCAAGGCGCTTCGGAGCTGGGCAAGGTGGCGTCTGTGCTGGCCCGCGGCGAGTCGCTGACCGCCCACGCGCGCAGTGCGGAATACCGGATCAAGCGCTAGCGGCACGCTGTGTAAGGTGGACAGCTGCTTGTCCACCGCATGTCCTGTTTCCACCCCGGTCAAACGATCACATTCGAGGAGAGAAGGGCTGTGAGCAAATACTGGAGCCCCTTCGTCAAGACCCTGGTGCCTTATGTGCCAGGTGAGCAGCCGAAGCTGAACAAGCTGGTCAAACTCAACACCAACGAGAACCCCTACGGGCCGTCGCCCAAGGCGCTTGCAGCGATGCAGGTTGAGATTGGCGACACGCTGCGCCTGTATCCCGACCCCAACGGCGAGCGGCTCAAACGGGCGGTGGCCGACTATTACAGTGTGCAACCGGCTCAGGTGTTTGTCGGTAACGGTTCCGATGAAGTGCTGGCGCATGCCTTTCATGGGCTGTTCCAGCATGGCAAGCCGTTGCTGTTTCCCGATGTGACCTACAGTTTCTATCCGGTCTACTGCGGGCTTTACGGTATTGAATACGAAACCATCGCGCTGGATGACGAGTTCCAGATCGAAGTGGCCGATTACAACCGACCCAACGGCGGCATCATCTTTCCCAACCCCAATGCCCCCACAGGCCGCGTGCTGACCCTGCAAGCCATTGAGCGTCTGCTGCAGGCCAACACCGAGTCGGTGGTGCTGGTAGACGAGGCCTATATCGATTTCGGTGGCGAATCGGCGATTGCGCTGGTTGATCGCTATCCGAATCTGCTGGTGACCCAGACGTTGTCCAAATCGCGTTCCTTGGCCGGTCTGCGTGTGGGGCTTGCGGTCGGGCATCCGGACCTGATCGAGGCTCTGGAGCGGATCAAGAACAGTTTCAACTCCTATCCGCTGGACCGTATTGCGATTGCCGGCGCTGCCGCGGCATTTGAGGATCGCCTCTATTTCCAGCAAACCTGTCAGCAGGTGATCGCCAGTCGCGAGGACGTTGTCGCTGCAATGACGGCGCAGGGTTTTGAAGTGCTGCCGTCGGCGGCCAACTTCATTTTTGCCCGTCACCCCGGCCACGACGCTGCTGCACTCGCTGCCGCGCTGCGTGAGGCGGGTGTGATCGTTCGCCACTTCAAGCTGCCGCGTATCGACCAGTACCTGCGCATCACCATAGGTACGCCGGAGCAGAACCAGGCGCTGCTGGATGCCATTGCACAGGAGACGCAAAAGTAGGCTGGAATATGGGCAGCGCTCTGCACCCTGGCAGCTGCAGCTAGGGTTTCGACTCCACCGGAGGCCGCATGCCCACTTCGGCAGTCAGTGTCAGTGGTTGGCCGTTGCGCAGGATGTCGATCTTGATCCGGTCGCCGGGACGGGTTCGGGCGACCTGGTTCATCGAGCTGCGGCCGTCGCTGGACTGTGCGCCGTCGATGCTGAGAATCAGATCACCGGGCCGCAGGCCGGCACGCTCCGCCGGGCCGTCGCGGTAAACACCGGCGACGACGATACCGGGGCGGCCCGCCTGACCAAAGGATTCGGCCAGTTCCTGAGTCAACGACTGAACTTCGACACCCAGCCAGCCGCGAATTACCTGGCCATGCTCGACTATGGCTTTCATTACTTCCATCGCCAGTTTGACCGGTATGGCGAAGCCGATTCCCTGTGAACCGCCGGATTCGGAAATGATTGCCGTGTTTATCCCTATCAGATGCCCGGCGGCATCCACCAGCGCTCCGCCCGAATTGCCGCGATTGATCGCTGCATCGGTCTGTATGAAATCCTCATAGGTGTTGAGCCCCAGCTGGTTGCGTCCGGTAGCGCTGATGATGCCCATGGTGACTGTCTGGCCCACCCCAAACGGATTGCCGATCGCCAGCGTGACATCGCCGACACGAATGCTGTCCGAGTGCCCGAGGGTGATGGCCGGAAGATTCTCAAGATCGATCTTCAGCACGGCGAGGTCTGTTTCCGGGTCGTTGCCGATCACTCTCGCCAGGGTTTCACGGCCATCCCTGAGCGCCACCACGATCTGTTCAGCATTGGCGGTCACGTGGTTGTTGGTCAGCAGATAGCCTTCGGAGCTCATGATCACCGCTGAACCGAGGCTTGACTCCATGCGTCTCTGGCGGGGCAGGTTGTCCCCGAAGAAACGCTGAAACAGCGGGTCGTCCTTGGGCAGCGGCTGCTGGGGCCTGTCGATGATCTTGGTGGTGTACAAGTTGGCCACCGCCGGTGCCGCGCTGCTGACTGCGCCCGCGTAGGAGTACGGTCCCTGACGCGGTCCAGCCGCCAATGGCGCCTGTTGCAGGGTGTACGCCGGCTCGGTATCCAGTCCCACCCAGTGCGGATAGCGCTGAATGATCAGCAGGGCGAGAAGCAGGCCAGCCAACAACGGCCAGCTCAGGTAGCGCAGGGCATTGATCATCTTGTTGTGCAATCCGCATAGGTTGCGGGGGTCGAGTGCCCCCTTTAATGTGGCGGCATTATACGAAGCTGGCGGCGAAATGCAGCGTGCTGATTAGCTGTGGCAGCCGTTTTGCCTCATCCCGTCCCCACTCGATTCAGGACCCTTTCCATGGCAATCGCACTGGCCACACTGGTTGAAGAGAGCAACAGCTACCTGAATGTCTCGAAAATCCCCGACTACTGCCCTAACGGCCTGCAGGTTGAAGGGAGGCCCCAGGTGTGCCGCATCGTCAGTGGTGTGACCGCCAGTCAGGCCCTGCTCGATGCTGCGGTAGAAGCCGAGGCCGATGTGGTGCTCGTACATCATGGTTATTTCTGGAAAAACGAGGACCCGCGCATCGTGGGGATGAAGCAGCGTCGCCTGAAAACGCTGTTGAATCACGACATCAGCCTGCTTGCCTATCACCTGCCGCTCGACCTGCATGAGGAGGTGGGCAATAACGTGCAGTTGGCGCGCCTGCTTGGCCTGACCATCGAAGGGGCGTTGGAACCGGACAATCCAAGGTCGGTCGGGCTGGTCGGCTCGCTGGCAACGCCGTTGACGCCGGCTGAATTCGGACGTCTCGTGCATGAAAAGCTGGAGCGCGAGCCGTTGATGATTGAAGGTGGCGGCCTGATCAGGCGTGTCGGCTGGTGCACAGGCGGCGCTCAGGGTTATATCGATCAGGCGATTGCGGCGGGCGTCGACGCCTATCTGACGGGTGAAATCTCTGAACCAACCGTGCATAGCGCACGCGAAAACGGCCTGAGTTTCTTCGCCGCCGGTCATCACGCCACCGAGCGTTACGGCGTCCAGGCGCTGGGTGACTACCTGGCCCGTCGTTTTGCCATCGAGCACATTTTTATTGATTGCCCCAATCCGGCTTAACCGAGCGTCCCGGTGTACTTCGTGGGAATGACGGCACCTATTGGATCAGTTCATGCCTGCGAATGAACCCGCACTTCGGCATGGCGGCATTTCGCGGGAATGGCCCGCTCCTGCGCGTCCGCGTATGCAGGCGATCCACCGTTATCGGGCGTTTCTGCCGGCATAAATCTAGTCCATTTCGTTCTAACGGGCGGCCTGATTAGAATCTTGTCCCGTGTTAAAGTTGCGCCCTTCTTATGGCCTGCTGGCCGTCCATCTGCATATTCGTGAGTAGCCATGGTCGACAAACTGACGCATCTGAAAGAGCTGGAGGCGGAAAGCATCCACATCATCCGCGAGGTGGCCGCCGAGTTCGACAACCCGGTGATGCTCTATTCCATCGGCAAGGATTCGGCCGTGATGCTGCACTTGGCGCGCAAGGCGTTCTATCCCGGCAAGCTGCCGTTCCCGGTGATGCACGTGGACACGCGCTGGAAATTCCAGGAAATGTACAGCTTCCGCGACAAGATGGTCGCCGAGATGGACCTGGACCTGATCACCCACGTGAACCCGGATGGCGTCGCCCAGAACATCAACCCCTTCACCCACGGCAGCGCCAAGCACACTGACATCATGAAAACCGAGGGCCTCAAGCAGGCGCTGGACAAATACGGTTTCGATGCGGCCTTCGGTGGCGCGCGTCGCGATGAGGAGAAGTCGCGGGCCAAGGAGCGCGTCTACTCCTTCCGCGACGGCAAGCACCGCTGGGACCCCAAGAATCAACGCCCCGAGCTGTGGAACGTCTACAACGGCAAGGTGACCAAGGGCGAGTCGATCCGCGTGTTCCCGCTGTCCAACTGGACCGAGCTGGATATCTGGCAGTACATCTATCTGGAAGGCATCCCGATCGTGCCGCTGTACTTCGCTGCAGAGCGCGACGTCATCGAGAAGAACGGCACGCTGATCATGATCGACGACGAGCGCATCCTCGAACACCTCAGTGATGAAGAGAAAGGTCGCATCGAAAAGCGCATGGTTCGCTTCCGTACCCTCGGCTGCTACCCGCTGACCGGTGCGGTGGAGTCAACCGCTGCGAGCCTGCCGGAAATCATCCAGGAAATGCTCCTGACCCGCACCTCCGAACGCCAGGGCCGCGTCATCGACCATGATGGCGCCGGGTCGATGGAAGAAAAGAAACGTCAGGGCTACTTCTAAGGATTCCGCACCATGTCTCATCAGTCTGATTTGATCAGCGAGGACATCCTCGCGTACCTGGCCCAGCACGAGCGCAAAGAGTTGCTGCGCTTTCTTACCTGCGGCAACGTCGATGACGGCAAAAGCACCCTGATCGGGCGCCTGCTGCACGATTCCAAGATGATCTACGAAGATCATCTGGAAGCCATCACCCGTGACTCGAAGAAGGTCGGCACCACAGGTGATGACGTGGACCTGGCGCTGCTGGTCGATGGCCTGCAGGCCGAGCGCGAGCAGGGCATCACCATCGATGTTGCCTACCGCTACTTCAGCACCGCCAAGCGCAAGTTCATCATCGCCGACACCCCTGGCCATGAGCAGTACACCCGCAACATGGCGACCGGCGCCTCCACCTGCGATCTGGCGATCATCCTTGTCGATGCCCGCTACGGTGTGCAGACCCAGACCCGCCGTCACAGCTTTATTGCCTCATTGCTGGGTATCAAGCACATCGTCGTGGCCATCAACAAGATGGACCTGATGGGCTTCGACCAGAGCGTGTTCGAGCGCATCAAGGCCGATTACCTGTCGTTTGCCGAGCGCATCGACCTCAAGCCGAGTTCCCTGCATTTCGTGCCCATGTCCGCGCTCAAGGGCGACAACGTCGTCAACAAGAGCGAGCGTGCAGCCTGGTATCAGGGCCAGTCGCTGATGGAAATTCTCGAAAGCGTCGAGATTGCCGGCGACCGCAACTTCGACGACCTGCGTTTTCCGGTGCAGTACGTCAACCGGCCCAACCTCAACTTCCGCGGTTTCGCGGGCACCCTGGCCAGCGGCATCGTGCGCAAGGGTGATGAAATCGCCGTGCTGCCGTCCGGCAAGACCAGCCGGATCAAATCCATCGTGACCTACGATGGGGAGCTGGAGCAGGCCACGCCTGGTGAAGCCGTCACCCTGACGCTGGAAGACGAGATCGATGTCTCCCGTGGCGACATGCTGGTACATGCCGATAATCAGCCGCGTATCGCCGACAGCTTTGATGCCATGCTGGTCTGGATGGGCGAAGAGCCGATGCTGCCGGGCAAGAAATACGACATCAAGCGCGCCACCAGCTACGTGCCGGGGTCCATCGCCAGCATCGCTCATATGGTGGATGTGAACACTCTGGAGCACGGTCCGGCGAGCAGCCTGCAACTCAACGAGATCGGCAAGGTCCGTGTCAGTCTTGATGCATCCATCGCGCTGGATGGCTACGCGCAGAATCGCACCACGGGTGCTTTCATCATTATCGACCGGCTCACCAACGGCACTGTTGGCGCGGGCATGATCATTGCCGACCCGGTCGCCCACAGTTCTGGCAGCCACCACGGCGCGCTGGCGCATGTTTCCACCGAGGAGCGCGCCACGCGCTTTGGTCAGCAGCCGGCTACCGTGCTGTTCACCGGCCTCTCGGGTGCTGGCAAGAGCACTCTGGCCTATGCCGTGGAGCGCAAGCTGTTCGACATGGGCCGGGCGGTTTACGTGCTCGATGGGCAGAACCTGCGCCACGACTTGAACAAGGGTTTGCCGCAGGATCGCGCCGGTCGTACCGAGAACTGGCGCCGCGCCGCCCATGTGGCACGCCAGTTCAACGAGGCTGGTTTGCTGACGCTGGCTGCCTTCGTTGCTCCGGACGCCGAAGGCCGTGAACAGGCCAAGGCATTGGTGGGCGATGACCGCTTGATCACTGTCTATGTCCAGGCTTCGCCGCAGGCCTGCCAGCAGCGCGACCCGCAAGGTTTGTATGCCGCGGGTGGCGACAACATTCCCGGTGAGTCCTTCCCTTATGACGTGCCGGGCAATGCGGATCTGGTGATCGATACCGAGTCCCTCAGCGTGGCCGAAGGCGTCAAGCAGGTGATCGATCTGCTGCGTCAGCGAGGCGCGATCTAAACAATCGTGGTAACAAAAAACGCCCTGCTGATGCAGGGCGTTTTGCTTTGTAGCAGTGCAGCGGCTCGCGGGGTGATCTTGCCGATATCGCTAGCGATCAGTCACGAAGCACGTGCTTCAGGATTTTCACCACCTGCTCTGTGGTGGTTGCCCAGGCCATGGCTGCCGCATCGACTTCCTTCAGTGGATGAACGATGTCTTCGCCGTGCAGGGTGATGTAAGGCTTGTCCAGTGCGGCGCAATAGCCGGCGTCGAACGCGGCGTTCCATTGCTTGTACTTGTCGCCAAAGCGCACCACCACCAGATCGGCCTGCCGGATCAGGGTCTTGGTGCGGATCGCATTGACCTTGGAGGACTTGTGGTCGCGCCAGAACGCATTCGGCTCGGCACCCAGGCAATCGCCGGCGGCATCGCTGGCTTCATGGTCGGTCACGGCAGACGTGAAGACTACGTCCAGCTCCGCGGCTGCGGCGCCACGCTTGATCTCGTTGCGCCAGTCGGTGTGGATTTCGCCGGACAGGTAAACGGTAAAGCTCATGAATCCTCCTGAAAGTCGGTGTCGCCGGCGATGCGTCTCGCCGGCACAGAAGGTCCGATGCTAGCCCGGAAGCATGCCTGAGGGCCAGGTGACGCGGGTCCGGGAGGGGCTTTACCCCAGCAGCAGTGCATCATCCGCCAGTTTCTCGCCGCGTACCTTCTCGAACATGTGCAGCAGATCCGGCACGTCCAGGCCCTTGCGCTCGTCCCCAGCCACATCCAGCACCACCTGACCCTGATGCAGCATCACGGTGCGGTCGCCGATGTCCAGTGCCTGGCGCATGCTGTGAGTGACCATCATGGTGGTGAGCTGCTTTTCCGCCACGATGCGCGCGGTGAGTTGCAGGACGAAATCCGCCGTGCGTGGGTCAAGGGCTGCGGTGTGTTCGTCCAGCAGCAGGATGCGTGAGGGTTGCAAGGCTGCCATCAGCAGGCTGACAGCCTGGCGCTGGCCACCGGAGAGCAGGCCGATGCGGTCGGTAAGACGGTTTTCCAGGCCCAGACCAAGGGTGGAAAGGTGGCGGCGGAATTCCTCGCGCATGGATGTCTGTACAGCCTTGGTCAAGCCGCGGCGTTGTCCGCGCTGCTGAGCCAGCGCCATGTTTTCTTCGATGGTCAGGTCTTCGCAGGTGCCGGCCATGGGGTCCTGGAATACACGAGCCACGCGGCTGGCGCGGCTCCAGACCGGCAGGCGGGTGACATCCTCGTCATCGATCAGCAGCTTGCCGCTGTCCACGGACAGGTCGCCGGAAACGGCGTTGAGGAAGGTCGATTTGCCTGCGCCATTGGTACCGATCACGGTGACGAACTGGCCGGTGGGAATATCCAGGGACAGGCCCTGCAAAGCCCGTGTCTCGATGGGCGTGCCGTGGTTGAAGGTGATCTTGAGGTTCTGCGCGCTGAGCATCAGACGTGCCTCCTGCGGGTCAGGCGTTGTTTGATCAGCGGGATAACCAGGGCGATAACGACCAGTACGGCGGTGATCAGGTTCAGGTCCTGGGCTTGCAGGCCGATGAAGTCGCTGTTCAGGGCCAGAGCGATGAAGAAGCGGTAGACGATGGCGCCGAGGATCACGGCCAGGGTCAGGTAGAAGATGCGCCGCGCCGGCAGGATGCTTTCACCGACGATCACCGCCGCCAGGCCGATGACGATGGTGCCGATGCCCATGGAAATATCGGCGCCGCCCTGAGTCTGGGCGAACATGGCGCCGGCCAGTGCCACCAGGGCGTTGGAGATCGCCATGCCGAGAATGGCCATGGCGCCCGTGTTTACGCCCTGGGCGCGGGCCATGCGCGGGTTGGAGCCAGTGGCACGGATAGCCAGGCCCTGGCGGGTAGAGAAATACATGTCGAGCATGATCTTGGCGGCGATGACCACCAGCAGCAGGATCAGTGGGCGGGCCACATAATCGGCCAGCCATTCGGGTTGCAGCATGCTGAACATGGTCGGCTCCATGATCAGCGGAATGTTCGGTCGGCCCATGATGCGCAGGTTGATGGAGTACAGCGCGATCATCATCAGGATGCTGGCGAGCAGGTCCATGATCTTGAGGTGTACGTTCAGCGCTGCCGTGACCATGCCGGCCAGTGCACCGGCGGCGGTCGCGATCAGGGTCGCCAGGAAAGGATCGGTGCCGTTGGCGATCAGCACGGCGCAGACGGCGCCGCCGAGCGGGAAACTGCCATCGACGGTCAGGTCGGGGAAACGCAGCAGGCGAAACGAGATAAATACGCCAAGCGCGACCAGACCGAAGATCAGGCCTACTTCAAGGGCGCCAAACAGGGAAAACAGTGACATGGATGATGTGCCTTTGGTGAACGGCTGCGCCGGGGCGAAGTGCGCCGGCGCAGGTCAGATCATTCGATGACTTCGGCAGCCGAGTCGATCAGCTCCTGGGACAGGGTGACACCCTGGGCGGCGGCGGCGGAACGGTTGAGGAACAGGCTCAGCTCGGTGGTTTTCTGCGGAGCGATGTCGCCGGGCTTCTCGCCGTTGAGCAGGCGCACCACCAGTTCACCGGCCTGCACGCCGTGTTTGTAGTAGTCGATGCCGATGGCCGCGATGGCGCCACGCTTGACGCTGTCGGTATCCGAGGCCACCAGAGGAGTCTTGGTATCCATACCGACCTTGACCAGCGACTCGTAGGCCGAAACCACGTTGTTGTCGGTGTTGGTGTAGATCACGTCGACCTTGCCCACCAGGCTGCGGGCAGCCGAGCCTACGTCTACCGAGCGCGGTGCGGCGGCTTCGACCAGGGTCATGCCCATTTCCGGCAGCAGCTTGCGCAGGCGCTCGACCACCACCACGGAATTGGCTTCGCCGGGGTTGTAGACCATACCTACGCGAGTGGCATCGGGTACTACGCGTTTGACCAGTTCCATCTGGCGATCCAGCTCCAGCTCGTCGGACACACCGGTGACGTTGCTGCCGGAAGGCTCCCAGTTGCGAACCAGCTGCGCCGCGACCGGGTCGGTAACGGCGGCGAAAACCACCGGCACCGAACGGCTGCTGGCGACCACGGCCTGGGCTGAAGGGGTGGCGATGGCGACGATGGCATCGGGACGGTCGCCGACGAACTTGCGGGCGATCTGCGAGGCAGTGGCAGTGTTGCCCTGTGCGGTCTGGTACTGCCACTTGAGGTTGTCGCCGCTGTAACCCGCGGCCTCCAGTGCCGCCCGAACGCCATCACGCACGGAATCCAGCGCCGGATGTTCGACGATAGCGGTTGCCGCCACGGATTTCTGCTCAGCGGCGCTGGCCGTGAACGGAGTCGCCAGGGTCAGGGCAAGGGCGCCCAGGGACAGCCATTGGGTGAGGGATGACTTCATGGGTGGATATCCTATCGGGCTTTGCAGCCCTGTCTGGTTGTGGTGTCCGTCTACGGTTGAACGATCAGGGGTACGCGCCCCTGTTGAGCCCGCCGCCGATGCGTTCGCGAATGTGGTGACGAGAATATGGGGACAGGCCTGTTTTTGCCAGTAAAGCCGCTCCGTTTGGCGAGACTTTGGGGCAAGACGTAAAGACTCAGCACCAACCGGCAGCGCAATTGGATGCGAGCCTGGGGTTGTTTATAGGGTGACCAGTCGGTCATCCGCTTTTGCCACCCGCTACCGGTACAAGCCTCGCTCTATTGGGATGCCTGCAAGTGTACTGCTGCAGGTTATTGAACCTCGATTCGGCAGTCGAACAGGCCAGCAGGCTCGGCATCCGTTTCCCAGGGACGTTGATAGGTCAGCAGCAGCCGTCCGTGTCCGGTATTGCGGGCTTCGAAGCGCCAGGTGGAAATGCCGTCGCCACCGACCAGGTCACTGTCCGGTGTGCTGAAGACTTCCGGCCCCAGGCTTTTCAACAGCTCGGAGGATGTTTCACGCAGATTCCAGCGATAGCCTGTGGCCGGATTGCTCGGCAGGCTGACGATCAGCGTTTGCCCTGCGTGCAGCGACAGCGGACAGAGGCGGTCTTCGCTAATCGAAAGGCTGCTGGGTGGAGTGCTCGCGCAGGCACCCAGCATCAGCACGGATAAAGGCAGCAGGCAACGGGAGATGGCGAAAGGCATGATCGTCGGCACCGGTTGAAATACGAGAGGGCAAGGATAGCGGGCCTTGGCGCGCAGGCCCAGATATTCGGGGCGGCCCGTGGGGCAGATTTCAATGGGCCAGGGATATGCGGCTCGGCGATGGTCCGCAAGGCGGAAAGATGTCCGCCCTACGGTTTCAGCGCGGTGGTTTCAGTTTCGCCGCTCGGATCAGGCAAAGGCGTAAGCTGATGATCTGTCAGAACAGCACCTTGATCACGTCACTGAAACGCTTGGCGAAATGTACCGTGAGGCCTTCCTTCAGATAATCGGGCAGTTCCTGGAAGTCGCCGCGGTTCGATTCGGGGATGATCAGCTCGTACAGCTTCAGGCGCCGTGCGGCAATGACCTTCTCGCGCAGGCCGCCAATCGCCAGTACCTGGCCGGTCAGGGTCAGCTCACCGGTCATTGCGACACCTTTCTTTGGCGCCTGGTTGCGGGCCAGCGACAGCAGGGCGCTGGCCATGCTGATGCCGGCGCTGGGGCCGTCCTTGGGTGTCGCGCCTTCAGGCACGTGCATATGCACGAAGGCCTGGTCGAAGAAAGCCGGATCGCCCTTGAACTCCTTCAGGTGCGCGTTCACGTAGCTGTAGGCAATTTCGGCGGATTCCTTCATCACCTCGCCCAGCTTGCCGGTCAGCTTGAAGCCGCGGTTGAGGGTGTGAATCCGGGTTGCCTCGATGGGCAGGGTCGCGCCGCCCATGCTGTTCCATGCCAGGCCGGTAACCACGCCGATCCCGCTGAGCAGCTGTTCGGGGTGCCAGAATGGAAGGCCCAGATAGCTCTCGATGCTTTTGGGGCCGATCTTTATCGTGCTGTCCGGTTCATCGAGCAGCTTTACCACGGCCTTGCGCACCAGTTTGCCGAGCTGCTTGTCGAGCTGGCGCACCCCGGCTTCACGGGCATAGCCCTCGATCAGGGCGCGCAGGGCCGCATCGTTGATGGTCAGGCGATTCTTCGGCACACCGGCTCGCTGCAACTGGCGGGGCCATAGGTGACGCTTGGCGATCTGCAGCTTTTCCTCGGTGATGTAACCGGACAGCCGCACGATTTCCATGCGATCGAGCAGCGCATCGGGTACCGAATAGAGTGTGTTGGCGGTGCAGATGAACAGTACCTTGGACAGGTCCACACGCAGGTCGAGATAGTGGTCGAGGAAGCCGAAATTCTGTTCGGGGTCCAGCGTTTCCAGCAGCGCCGAAGCCGGGTCGCCCTGATGGCTGCTACCGAGCTTGTCCACTTCATCGAGCATGATCACCGGGTTCATCACCTCGACTTCCTTGAGCGCCTGCACCAGCTTGCCGGGCAGGGCACCGATGTAGGTGCGCCGATGGCCCTTGATTTCCGCCTCGTCGCGCATGCCACCGACACTGAAACGGTAGAACGGGCGGCCCAGGGATTCGGCTATGGACTTGCCGATGCTGGTCTTGCCCACGCCCGGTGGCCCGACCAGCAGGACGATCGAGCCGGAGATCTCGCCACGGAATGTGCCAACGGCAAGAAACTCGAGGATGCGGCTCTTGATGTCATCGAGCCCCGCATGGTGCCTGTTGAGCACTTTGCGCGCGTGGGCCAGGTCGAGCCTGTCCTTGCCGTAGACGCCCCAGGGCATCGAAGTGGCCCAGTCCAGATAATTGCGCGTGACCGCGTACTCCGGCGATCCGGTTTCCAGCACCGAAAGCTTGGTCAGTTCATCGTCGATGCGTTTCTGCGCCGCCGGCGGCACCACCTTGCCCTCCAGGCGTGAGCGGAACTCATCAGCATCGGCGCTGCGGTCATCCTTGGTGATGCCCAACTCCTGCTGGATGATCTTCAGCTGTTCCTTGAGGAAGAACTCACGCTGGCGCTCACCGATCTTGCGGTTGACCTCGCCGGTCAGCTCCTTTTGCAGCTTGGCGACCTCGACTTCCTTGCGCAGCAGCGGCAGCACTTTTTCCATGCGCTTGAGCACGGGCACGCTGTCGAGCACGTCCTGCAGTTCGTTGCCGGGTGCGGTGGTCAGCGCTGCGGCAAAGTCGGTCAGCGGGGAGGGATCGTTGGGACTGAAGCGGTTGAGGTAGTTCTTCAGTTCCTCGCTGTACAAAGGATTGAGTGGCAGCAGTTCCTTGATGGCGTTGATCAGCGCCATGCCGTAGGCCTTGACCTCGTCGCGCGGGTCTTCGTCGCTCTGTGGGTAATCGACTTCCGCCAGGTACGGCGGCTTGCGCCGCAGCCAGCCGCGAATGCGTACACGGGCCATGCCCTGGGCCACGAACTGCAGCTTGCCGCCCTCGCGCGTGGCATGGTGCACGCGCACCATGGTGCCGTGTTCGGGCAGGCTGTCGGGGTCGAAGCTGGCTGCGTCCTGCGCCGGGTTATCCATGAAGAACAGCGCCAGACGCTGGTGCGGCGTCTTGCCGACCAGCTCCAATGTCTGCGCCCAGGGCTCTTCATTGACGATGACCGGCAGCACCTGAGCGGGAAAGAAAGGCCGGTTGTGGATCGGGATGATGTATAGCTTGTCCGGCAGATTCTGGTCCGGCAGCACAAGACCTGTGGCGTTCTGCTCGAAGTCCTGATTGTTCTCGTCGTTCATGCGGCACCCAATGTCGATACATGACCCTTAGATAGGTCTTGTGCGAATGATTTCAATCTCGCTCGATCGGCTACCGCTTGTTGGATCGTCCCCGCGCGGGTATTCAGGGCCTGCTAGTCATCAGTGACGAGGTTCTCACGCTCATCCACGGCGCCGGCTGCAATCAGGTGCTCGGCCTGGTCTTCGGGTAAATGCACGCTGACGCTGTCGATATGCGCGACTGACATCCGTGCCTGTGGGTCGGTACCGATCCTGACATCCATGATCGCGCTGCGATGGGTGATGCCGTCGCGAGTGGTGGAGCAGGTGCCGGTGGCGGTGTCGATGCTGACGGTCATGGAGAGCCTCCTGGTGGCGTTCGAAGCCGCGTGCGAATTGCATGTGGCCGATACCTATCCGACCCTATTCTTTCCGGTCCGTTGCGCAGGTGATGGCTCAAACTCAAGGCTTAACGGCGAGAAAGCGGTCGAGGCGCTATGCTTTGCAGCAGGCCGCTGAAAAACACAGGTGGTTTTTCAGCGGCTTGCCAATCTGATCATTCGTTGCCAGGGTTTTGCCCGCATTTGGCCAGTGGATGCGTGATGCCCGGGCAACATAAGGAACCCCCCTCAATGAACATGAGCAACCCGACCCTGATCACCTTCGTGATCTATATTGCGGCGATGATTCTCATCGGCTTCATCGCCTATCGCGCCACCCGAAACTTCGATGACTATATTCTTGGCGGTCGCAGTCTCGGCAGTTTCGTCACGGCATTATCGGCTGGCGCCTCGGACATGAGCGGCTGGCTGCTGATGGGGCTGCCCGGTGCGATTTTCGTCGCGGGCCTGTCGGAAAGCTGGATTGCCATCGGCTTGATCGTCGGCGCCTGGTTGAACTGGCTGTTTGTTGCCGGTCGCCTGCGGGTGCATACCGAACACAATCACAACGCGCTGACCCTGCCGGATTATTTCTCGCACCGCTTCGAAGACAACAGCCGTCTGCTGCGGATTTTTTCGGCACTGGTGATCCTGGTGTTCTTCACCATCTACTGCGCCTCGGGTGTGGTGGCGGGTGCGCGCCTGTTTGAATCGACCTTCGGCATGGAATACGGCACGGCGCTCTGGGTCGGCGCGGCGGCGACCATTCTCTATGTATTCATCGGTGGCTTTCTGGCCGTGAGCTGGACCGACACCGTACAGGCGACGCTGATGATCTTTGCGCTGCTGATTACGCCGCTATTCGTGATTCTCGCGCTGGGCGACATGAGTACCGTGGTGGCCACCATCGAGGCGCAGAACCCGGCAAACTTCGACATGTTCCGCGGCTTGTCCTTCGTTGCGATCATTTCGCTGCTGGCCTGGGGGCTTGGGTACTTCGGCCAGCCGCATATCCTGGTGCGCTTCATGGCGGCTGATTCGGTCAAGACCATTCCCAACGCCCGCCGTATCGGCATGACCTGGATGATCCTGACCCTGGCAGGCGCGGTGGCCGTAGGCTTTCTCGGCATTGCCTATTTTGCGGACCATCCCGAGCTGGCCGGTCCGGTCAGGGACAATGGCGAGCGGGTATTTCTGGAGCTTGTGAAAATCCTCTTCAATCCATGGGTCGCGGGGGTGATTCTTTCGGGCGTTCTTGCTGCCGTGATGAGCACGCTCAGTGCCCAGCTGCTGGTCAGTTCCAGCGCCCTTACGCAGGATTTCTACAAGGCCTTCCTGCGCAAGAGTGCTTCCCAGGTTGAGCTGGTCTGGGTTGGCCGCGGCATGGTGCTGCTGATTGCACTGATTGCCATCGGCATTGCCTCCAATCCGGAAAGCAAGGTGCTGGGACTGGTGTCCTATGCCTGGGCCGGTTTTGGCGCAGCTTTCGGCCCGGTTGTGCTGATCTCGCTGCTGTGGAAACGCATGACCCGCAACGGCGCGCTGGTGGGCATGCTGGTAGGGGCGATTACCGTAGTTGTCTGGAAAGAATTCATTGGTCTGGGTCTGTACGAAATCATTCCCGGCTTCCTTTTCGCCAGCGTCGCCATCTACGTCGTCAGCCTGATGGGCAAGGAGCCTGCCGCCAGTATCCAGCAGCGCTTCGAGACGGCTGATGCGGAATATCGTGCGGGTTGATCCTCACGGCTGCATGCCGACCAGACCGGAGCTATAAAGCTCCAGTCTGAATCCCGGCAAGGTTCTATCGGGACCTTGCCGCTTTGTTTGACGATTCACGCAACCTGTTCTGATGACTTCCATGCTCCAGCGTGGGGCAATAACGGGTCTTGCTTAAAATATTTAAACGTTACGATATAACATGATAGATTCTCCGCCGCCTGCATGGCTGCCTTGCAAGGCAGTTGTCATTTCCTTGGAGAATCACATGAAACTGAAACGTCACCCTCTTGCCTGGGCTGTCAGCCTGGCTCTGGTTCCGGCTGCCTGGGCCGCTGATCCGGTCGAACTTGATTCCGTGGTCGTCAGCGCCAGCGGTCTTGGCAAGCAAAGCCATGAGATGACGATGCCGGTGGCCGTCATGGAAGGGCAGGAGCTGGTGATGCGCCGAGAGGCGACGCTGGGGGAAACGCTGCAAGGCCTGCCTGGCGTGCACTCCAGCAGTTTCGGTGCCGGTGCCGCGAGGCCGGTCATTCGTGGCCTCGATGGGGCGCGGGTGAAGGTGCTGAGCGACGGCGTGGAGCTGCTCGACGCCTCTACCATCAGCCCGGATCATGCGGTGGTCAGCGAGCCGTTGCTGGCCGAACGAATCGAAGTGCTGAAAGGGCCGGCGACCCTGCTGTATGGCGGCGGAGCCATTGGAGGCGTGGTCAATGTCATCGACCGCAAGGTGCCGACCCACGTTCCTGAGAAAGGCTATGAAGGCGAGCTGGAGCTGCGTGCCAACAGCGTCGCCAATGAAGGCGCCGGTGTATTTGGCATTACCGCCGGCAGCGGTAATTTTGCGGTGCGTGCCGAGGGCGCCAAGCGTCAGGCCGACGAGTACGAGATTCCTGGTTCTCCGAACAGGCAGGAAGGCTCCTACAACGACACTGACAGCTTCACTCTGGGCGCCAGCTTCATTGGCGAGCGTGGTTATCTCGGCGCGGCCTACACTGAGCAGAACAATCGCTACGGGCTGCTGGCCCACGAGCATGCCGACTGCCATACCCATGGTCGTGACTGGCACTGCGGTGGTCATGGGCACAGCCATGACCATGATGAAGAGCATGGTGCAGTGCCTTATGTCGATATGCAGCAGAAGCGCTGGGACCTTCGCGGTGAACTGGGCGACCCGCTTCCCGGCTTCGAGCTGGCACGCCTGCGTGTTGGTCACAGCAACTACCAGCATGAGGAAATCGAAGGCGGCGAAGTGGGTACCCGGTTCGATAACGACGCCACTGATGCACGCCTGGAGCTGACTCATCAGCCATTGTTTGGTTGGCGTGGCGTGGTGGGGGCGCAAACCTTGCGCCGTGACTTCGAAGCTGCCGGTGAAGAGGCCTATGTACCGCCGACACTGACCCGCAACCATGGTGTGTTTCTGCTGGAGGAATACACCGCAGGCGCCTGGCGTTACGAGTTGGGATTACGCCACGAATGGCAGGATATCGACGCCGACGGTCAGCGCAACACCGATCACAAGGGAACCTCGGTATCTGCCGGTGCAGTCTGGACCTTCGCGCCGCAGTACTCGCTGGGTTTCTCGCTGTCGCGCTCCCAGCGACTGCCCACCGCAGAAGAGCTCTATGCCTACGGCCCGCATGCGGCGAGTCGTACGGTTGAGTTGGGCAATATCGAGCTGGACGAGGAAACGTCCCACAATGCCGAGCTGACCTTGCGCAAGTTCGCCGGACGCACCACCTTCAGCTTCAGCCTGTTCCGCAATCAGGTGGATGACTTCATCTTCGCCGCCGACACCGGGCACGACATCGGTGGTGGCTATCGTGAAATAGAGTATCGCCAGCAGGACGCCGTACTCACCGGCGCAGAGGGTGAAGTCCGCTTCCAGGCCACCGATGCAACCGCCTTTACGCTGTTCGGCGACCATGTGCGCGGCAAACTGCGTGATGGCGGTGGCGACCTGCCGCGTATTCCGGCAGACCGTCTGGGCGTACGCCTTGATCAGAGTTTCACGCCCGCGCTCAATGGGCAGCTGGAGTTCTACCGAGTGCAGCGTCAGGACGATCTGGCCGATTACGAGACGGAAACCGGCGGCTACAACATGCTCGGCGCCGGCCTCAGCTATACCGGTTCGCTGAAGCAGAGCGACTACCTGATCTATCTCAAGGGCAACAACCTGCTGGACGAAAAAGCTCGCCAGCACACGTCCTTCATCAAGGATGACGTGTTGCTGCCGGGGCGCAACCTGACGGTGGGGGTGCGTCTGGCTTTCTAGAGCGGCACGCCGATAATCACGCTGGAGGCCTTGAAGATCGCCGTGATGGTCTTACCTTCTGCCAGGCCCAGCGTGTGACAGCTTTCGTTGGTGATGATGGCGGCCAGCGCAGCGCCGCCAGACAGCTCCAGTACCACCTCGGTGTTCACCGCGCCGGGGTGTACTCGTGAAAGGACGCCTGTCAGGCGGTTGCGCGCAGAAAAGCGCGCGCCGTCGTCATCGCTGACGAGGATCACTGACGACGACTTGATCAGCGCCAAGGCCTCGGCGCCGGGCTGCAGGCCAAGTTCCGTGGTGCTTTCATGGGTGACGATGGCGACAATTTTCTGCCCGCCGGCAATTTCCAGCTCGATTTCATCATTGACTGCCCCGGTTTTCACCCGGGCCACCTTGCCGTGGAACTGATTGCGTGCGCTGGTCTTCATGCCCATCCTGCGGATCAGGAGATAGTCATCGGCAATGCCTGTGGCTTGCCGGCTCAGTTGCTCGACGAAACGCAGGTGTTCTCGCTCTATCAGGCGAAAGTTCTCCACCAGTTGCTCGCCGCGTCGGGTCAGGCGTGAACCACCACCGCCCTTGCCGCCGGCTACACGCTCCATCAGCGGCTCGCCGGCCAGATTGTTCATGGCGTCGATGGCATCCCACGCAGCCTTGTAGCTCATTCCGATAGCCTTGGCAGCCTGGGTGATGGATCCGCATTCGGCGATCCTGGCGAGCAGGGCGATACGTTGCTCGCCGCCGAACCGCTCGCCATCGACAGTGAGCCAGACCGAGCCGTGCAGCTCGATGGCCCGATCCTTTTTCTTCATTGATGTATCGTTTCCGGGATTGTCACAAGGCATATCGGATCAACTCCCGTTCAAGGTTTCGATGCGGCCATCACGCATGTGCAACACCTGATCACCCAATACCTCGGCGTCCTCCTGATCATGGGTGATCAGCAGCATGGGCACCTGCAGGCGCCGTTGCAGCTCATCCAGTTCGCGGCGCATGTGGCTGCGCAGCGCGGAATCCAGGGCAGAGAAGGGCTCATCCAGCAACAATGCGTTCGGTTTCGCGACCAGTGCTCTGGCCAGCGCGGTGCGCTGGCGTTGGCCGCCGGACAGATCTTCGGGCAGTTGGTCTGCGACCGGATGGAGGTCGAATGTTTCCAGCCAGTGCTCGACCGTGTCGTTGTGCTCGCTTGAGCGGGGATTGAACAGGCCATGCGTCAGGCCGAAACCGATGTTCTGCCGCACGCTCAGGTGCGGAAACAGCGCGTAGTCCTGAAACAGGTAGGCCATCTTGCGCTGCTGTGGCGCAAGATTGATCTTCGCCGTCGCATCGAACAGGGGCGTGCCATCCAGGCGGATATGCCCGCGATCAGGCCGTATCAGCCCAGCGATGGCTTTCAGCAACAGGCTCTTGCCTGAACCGGACGGCCCAAGCACGACCACTCGCTGACTGGTCGTCTGGAAGCCCAGCTGGAGCTGGAAGATACGCTTGCCCGAGCTCAGGGTTTTAGCAATGTCGAGATCAAGCAGCACGTGCAGGCTCCGTCAACGATTGGCGATACGTCCGGGCGCCAGGCGTCCGGCAATCAGCAGTACGGTCACGCAGACCAGTGAGGTAATCAGCACCAGGGTGTTGGCCACATCGTCCTGACCGGCCTGGACAGCCTCGTATACGGCAATCGACAGCGTCTGTGTCTTGCCGGGGATGCTGCCCGCGACCATCAGGGTGGCGCCGAACTCGCCCAGTGCGCGAGCGAATGCCAGCAGTACACCCGCGAGAATGCCACGCCAGGCGAGGGGCAGTGTCACACGAAAGAAGATTGCCAGCTCTGAAATGCCCAGCACGCGCGCGGCATTTTCCAGTTGACCGTCGACGCCCTCAAATGCCGCCCGCGCCGGTTTGAACACCAGGGGAAAGGCGACGATGGAGGCGGCAATCACGGCCCCTTGCCAGGTGAAGATGAGATTGATGCCGAAACTGTCATGCAGCCAGGCGCCGAACGTGCTGCGCCGGCCCAGCAGCACCAGCAGGTAATAGCCAAGCACGGTGGGCGGCAGCACCATTGGCAGGGTCAGCAGGCTGTCGAGCAGGTCGCGCCCCGGAAAGCGCAGGCGCGCCAGCAGAAAACCTGTTGCCGTCCCCAGCACCAGAGTGATCGCTGTGGCAAAGCCGGCGACCTTGAGCGAGAGGGCGAGCGCAGTCCAGACTGGTTCCATGATGTTCTCAGGCCGAGCTCAGGGTTTCAGAAAACCATGTCGGGCAAGGATGTCCTGCCCGACAGGCGACTGTAGATAATTAATGAAACGTTTGGCTTCATCGCTGTTGGCGCTGTCGCGGACCTGGGCAATCGGGTAGCTGATGTCCGCTTCCAGCGGTACGGTGAAGGCAAGCTTCACCTTGTCTTTCATGAGGCGAGCGTCGGTTGCATAGACCAATGCCGCTGCGACTTCGCCTCGGGCCACGTAATCCAGTGATTGGCGCACGCTCTGGGTATTGATCACCTTGTCCTGCACGTTGTCCCAGAGGTTGGCCGCCGTCAGCGCCTGCCGGCTGTACCGGCCTGCGGGCACGCTCGCCGGATTGCCCATGGCGACCCGCTCAACGCTGGACTGCTGCAGATCGGCCAGTTGTCCAAGCCTGATCGGGCTGTCGCTGGGCACGATCAGCACCAGCGTATTGCGGGCGAAATCCTGACGGGTGTCCGCGGCGAGCAGGTTCTGCATGGCTGCAATGTCCATCGTTTCCTGGTCGGCAGAGGCAAACACATCCACCGGCGCGCCCTTGGCGATTTGCTGCAACAAGCCCCCGGAGCCGCCGAAGTTCAGCATGACTCGGGCGTCTACATATTCAGTTTCGTAGCTGCGGGCAATGTCCTGAAAGACATTGGTCAGGCTGGATGCAGCGGAAATCGTCACCTCACCTGCCTGGGCCAAGCCACAGGAAAGCGCCAGGACGGCGCTTGCCCGTCTTATCAATGAAATGTGCATGCCGTTTCGAGGCCAGAATAATTTTCGTCATATAAGCATTTATATAACGCCAAGTGGAACCGCGCTCGAAGAATTGTGCTTCCTGACTACCTTGCCTGGTGGCATTTAAGGGCGGTGGCTGTCGCTTGTGAATGGCTGTGTCAGACGCCGGAAACGAAAAAGCCCTGCAATAGCAGGGCCTTGTTTTTTCGAATCTGGAGCGGGCGATGGGAATCGAACCCACGGCTCTAGCTTGGGAAGCTAGGGTATTACCATTATACGACGCCCGCGCAGGAGGCTTTGTACCAGAAGGCTGACTCGAATTGAAGCGGTTTCCAGCCAAAGGCTCAGATCAGAGCGGTTTCTTCCTGCGAGAGGTGGCGGTAATGGCCGGGTTGGAGATCCTCATTCAGTACCAGCGGACCCATGCGTTCGCGGTGCAGGCGGGTGACCTTGTTGTTGAAGTGGCCGAACATGCGCTTGACCTGATGGTAGCGACCCTCATGCAGCGTCAGTCGGGCCTCGTGCGGGCCGAGCAGTTCGAGTTCGGCGGGCAGCGTGGTGAGGTTTTCGAAGCGAAAGTAGAGTCCCTGAGCGAAGCGTTCGATGCAGAGGGGATCAATCGGGTCTTCGGTTTCTACCCGATAGGTTTTGCCCAGCAGGCTTTTGGGTTGCGTCAGGCGGCGGGACCAGTGGCCGTCGTTGGTGATGATCAGTAATCCTGTGGTGTTGAAGTCCAGCCGTCCGGCGATATGCAGGTCGGCCTTGTCCGGCTCGTCGAGCAGGTCAAGTACCGTTGGGTGTTGAGGGTCGGATGTGGCGCTGACGCAGCCGGTCGGCTTGTGCAACATGAAGAAGCGCGCGGTCTTGCCAGCCTGCAGCGTCTGACCGTCCAGCGCCACCTGATCGAACACGCGAATGTCGCAGGTGCCGTCGCGCACCGGTTGGCCGTTCACTTCAACCCGACCTGACGCGACCAGCAGGCGTGCCTGGCGATGGCTGCAGTCGGGCAGATTGGCGATAAAACGGTCGAGGCGCATCAGTTGTCGGGAGAGTGCTCGCCGCGAGCGCAGCGCGCACAGAGGCAGGCCTTGTTCCGTGCCTCGCTGGGAATCTGCTGGCGAGCATGGAGATCGATGGTGGCGCTGAAGCACCAGCAAGGCTGCTCGTCAGCCTGCGGCTCGCATTGGCCGCATTGGTTGGACTGCCCGCACAGTGGGCAGCGAGAGGGATCACTGGTGTCAGTCATGCTGCTGAGCCGTCACTTCACCCGTTGACCGGGCTTGGCGCCACTGTCCGGAGCGAGCAGGTAGATTTCCTCGCCACCAGGACCGGCTGCCAGCACCATGCCTTCGGACACGCCGAACTTCATCTTGCGCGCCGCGAGGTTGGCCACGTAAAGCGTCAGACGCCCTTCCAGTTGGCTCGGGTCCGGGTAGGCGCTCTTGATGCCGGAGAAGACGTTGCGCTTGGCATCGCCGATATCCAGCGTCAGGCGCAGCAGCTTGTCTGCGCCTTCGACGAACTCGCACTTCTCGATCAGGGCGATGCGCAGATCGACAGCGGCAAACTGGTCGAAGGTGATTTCAGTGGCCAGCGGTTCCTTGGTCAGCTCCCCATTGCCTCCAACCGGAGTTCCGGTGGGCTGGGCAGCGGCTTCGGTGGAGGCTAGGTCTTCCTTGGACGACTCGATCATCGCTTCGATCTTCGCCGGCTCGATCCGGGTCAGCAGCGGTGTGAAGGCGTTCAGCTGATGATTGGTCAGCAGAGTCTGTTGGTCATCCCACACCAGCGGCTCGACATTCAGGAAACGCTCGGCATCGGCGGCGAGGTTCGGCAGCACCGGCTTGAGAAAGATCACCAACTGGCGGAACAGGTTGATGCCGGTAGCGCAGATTGCCTGGACCTCGGCCTGCGCGCCTTCCTGCTTGTTCAGCGCCCAGGGCGCCTTGTCAGCGATCCAGGCGTTGGCGCGGTCGGCCAGGCCCATGATTTCGCGCATGGCGCGGGCGAAATCGCGGTTCTCATAAGCTTCGGCAATCGACGGGGCAGCGGTGCGGAAGGCGTCGGTCAGCTCCGGCGCGGCGTTGTCCGCAACCATTACTCCGGCGTTGCCCTTGTGAATGAAGCCGGCGCAACGGCTGGCGATGTTGACCACCTTGCCGACCAGGTCCGAATTGACCTTCTGCACGAAGTCTTCGAGGTTGAGGTCAAGGTCATCGACGCCACGACCGAGTTTGGCCGCGTAGTAATAGCGCAGGTATTCGGGGTTCAGGTGGTCGAGGTAAGTGCGCGCCTTGATGAAGGTGCCACGTGACTTGGACATTTTCTGGCCATTGACCGTCAGGTAGCCGTGCACATTGACTGCGGTCGGCTTGCGAAAACCGGCCCCTTCCAGCATTGCCGGCCAGAACAGGGTGTGGAAGTTGATGATGTCCTTGCCGATGAAGTGGTACAGCTCGGTACTGGAGTTCTTGTTCCAGAAGGCATCGAAGTTCAGTTCCGGGCGGCGTGCGCAGAGGTTCTTGAAGCTCGCCATGTAGCCGATCGGCGCGTCCAGCCATACATAGAAGTATTTGCCGGGCTCATCGGGGATCTCGAAGCCGAAGTAGGGCGCATCGCGGGAGATGTCCCACTCGTGCAGGCCGCCATCGAGCCATTCAGCGATCTTGTTCGCCACCGAATCCTGTAAGGCGCCGCTACGTGTCCACTCCTTGAGCATGGCCTCGAACTCGGGGAGTTTGAAGAAGAAGTGCTTGGAGTCGCGCAGCACCGGTGTGGCGCCCGAGATGGCCGAGCGTGGATCTTTCAGCTCGGTAGGCTCATAGGTCGCGCCGCATTTTTCGCAGTTATCGCCGTACTGGTCTTCCGCAGCGCACTTGGGGCAGGTGCCCTTGATGAAGCGATCAGCCAGGAACATGCCCTTGTCCGGGTCGAAATACTGGGTTACCGAGCGGGTGGCGATATGCCCGGCATCGCGCAGGCGAGTGTAGATCAGCTCAGACAGTTCGCGGTTTTCCTCGGAATGGGTCGAGTGGAAATTGTCGAAGTCCACAAGGAAGTCAGCGAAATCCTGGCTGTGCTCAGCCTGCACATTGGCGATCAGTTGCTCGGGCGTGATCCCTTCCTTCTCAGCGCGCAGCATGATGGCCGAGCCGTGTGCATCGTCGGCGCAGACATAGATGCACTGGTTGCCGCGCAGTTTCTGGAAGCGCACCCACATGTCCGTCTGGATGTATTCCAGCATGTGGCCGAGGTGAATCGAACCATTGGCATACGGCAGGGCGCTGGTAACGAGAATCTGACGAGCTTCGGACATGGGAATGGCTGCACCGGCAAAACGAGAAGTCCGCAACTATAAAGGATGCGACCACATGCAGGCCACCGCTCGGGGCGGTTGTCCGAATGAGAGGCAGGGTGTCGCAAGGGTGGGCGCCGGCGTTATCGCTGCTGTTAATATGGCCGTCTGTTTTACTCGGTCTTTCTTGTGGGAGTTGTCATGTCCGTCACCCGTGAAGCTGTGGAAGCCATACTGCGTCAGTACACCGATCCGCATCTTAATCAGGATCCGGTCAGTGCGGGATGCGTGCGTTCTGTCGAAGTGCAGGGTGATCGCGTCAGTGTAAAGCTCGAACTAGGCTACGCTGCGGAGCTGTTTCGTAGCGGCTGGGCACAGATGCTGGCCATGGCCATTGAGCAGCTGGAGGGCGTGAGCCGCGCAGACGTGCAGGTCGATTGTGTGATCAAGCCGCACAAGGCGCAGGATCAGGTGCCGGCGCTGGCCAATGTGAAGAACATTATCGCCGTGGCGTCCGGCAAGGGCGGGGTGGGCAAGTCCACCACGGCGGCCAATCTGGCGCTGGCACTGGCGCGTGAAGGTGCGCGGGTCGGGGTGCTGGACGCCGATATCTACGGGCCGAGCCAGGGCATCATGTTCGGGATTCCCGAGGGGACCAAGCCGCAGATCCTCGATCAGAAATGGTTCGTGCCGCTGGAAGCGCATGGCGTGCAGCTGATGTCCATGGCGTTTCTCGCCGATGACAAGACACCTATGGTCTGGCGAGGCCCGATGGTCTCCGGAGCCCTGTTGCAGCTGATTACCCAGACCGCCTGGAAGGATCTCGACTACCTTGTGGTGGATATGCCGCCAGGAACCGGCGATATCCAGTTGACCCTGGCGCAGAAGGTGCCGGTCACCGGCTCGGTAATCGTCACCACGCCACAGGACCTGGCACTGCTGGATGCCAAGAAGGGTGTGGAGATGTTCCGCAAAGTGAATATCCCGGTGCTGGGCGTCGTCGAGAACATGGCCATCCATATTTGCTCGAACTGCGGTCATGCCGAACATCTGTTTGGTGAGGGCGGCGGTGAGAAGCTGGCAGGCGAGTACAACGTCGATCTGCTGGCGTCGCTGCCCTTGTCGATGGCCATTCGCAGCCAGGCTGATGCCGGAAAGCCGACAACCATTGCCGATCCGGACAGCCAGATCGCCATGATCTATCAGGAAGTGGCTCGTACCGTTGGTGCGCGCATCTCCCAGAGCGGGCAGATCATTGCCCAGTCGATGCCGAACATCGTGGTATCAGACGACTGATCGTGCGCGGGGCGGTTAACGCGAAGCTTCCGCCCCGCACCTCAACAGACATCTGCGCTGGGAGTGAAAGGCTGCATGGCTTTCATCCGCCAGATTGCAGGCACAAAAAAGCCCCGCCGAAGCGGGGCTTTTTCAGAGAAGACTCAGGTTAGATAACCTGAACTTCCTCAGCTTGCATGCCCTTCTGGCCGCGAGTAGCGACGAAGGAAACAGCTTGGCCTTCTTTCAGGCTCTTGAAGCCGTCACCCTGGATGGCACGGAAGTGAACGAAGAGGTCGTCACCGGATTGCGGAGTGATGAAGCCGAAGCCTTTTTCATCGTTGAACCACTTAACGGTACCGGTTTGGCGATTAGACATTTGATGTCTCCTTGAACTATGTAGATTGATGTGATCGGGCAAATACCCCGAACGGTGACTGTGTGCAAGGAGTTAAAGGAGTCGTAGCAATGATCGGATCGAAATCTAAACATGTAGCGATTCACGGTGACACATGCAGCAGCAGCCAATGAAAGATACCCTATTTGCGTCGCAATGCGAGCTTTATTTTCAGTTTCTTGAAAAAGACTTCGGAGCGTTCCGCGTGGTGTCGTGCAAGAGGCTTTGAACGCGGCTTGCGTGGTCGGTAAGATGCACGCCTTCTTATATAACTCCAACCAGTCAGGGTCTCGCCATGAGCATCAAATCGGACAAGTGGATTCGTCGCATGGCTCAGGAGCACGGCATGATCGAGCCCTTCGTCGAGCGTCAGGTACGCACCGAGGGCAGCGAACGGCTGATTTCCTACGGCGTCTCGAGCTATGGCTACGACGTGCGCTGCGCCGATGAATTCAAGGTATTCACCAATATCAATTCGGCGACGGTCGATCCGAAGAACTTCGACGAGAAGAGCTTCGTTGACGTCAAGAGCGACGTTTGCATCATCCCGCCGAACTCCTTCGCCCTGGCGCGCACGGTTGAGTACTTCCGTATTCCGCGCAACGTGCTGACCATCTGCCTGGGCAAGAGCACCTATGCTCGCTGCGGCATTATCGTCAACGTCACGCCGCTGGAGCCTGAATGGGAAGGCCACGTGACGCTGGAGTTCTCCAATACCACGACCCTGCCGGCGAAGATCTACGCCAACGAGGGGGTGGCGCAGATGCTGTTCCTCGAATCTGACGAGGAATGCGAAGTGTCTTACCGCGACCGGGGCGGTAAATATCAGGGTCAGCGCGGCGTGACATTGCCTAAGGCCTGATTTTCTCTGCGTTCTGATCGCTGTTGATGCGGGTGGCTGCCGGAGGGCACCACCCGCATCGTCGTTTCTGGACGCTGCTTTTAGGAGTGGATTACCAAGGTAGTGGTTGGCCCTGGTAATCGATAAAGCGATGTCCGCGCTGGCCGGCTGCGGTCGTTACCTGCTCGACAATCGAGCGGCAACTGGTTTCGACATCCAGGGGTGCCTGGTCGCCGCCCATCTCGGTTCTTACCCAGCCTGGATGCATGGAAAGCACTGTCAGCCCGGTATCCTCGCCGAGTTCTGCGGCAAAGGTACGGGTCAGGTGATTGAGCGCCGCCTTGCTGGCGCCGTACAGCGACATGCCCATTCCCGGGCCGAGCTCAACGCTGCCCATGATCGAGCTCATGAAGGTGATCACGCCGTTGCGTGGTTCCATCAGTGGTAACAGGCGCTCGGCCAGGCGGATCGGCGCCACGGCATTGGTCATGAAGAGTGCGCCGACGTCTTCTCTGCTTGCATCACTGGCCGAGGCGTCTCGTGAGCCGGAAATGCCGGCATTGATATAGAGCAGGTCCAGCTGGGTGCCGGTCAGGCGCTGAGCCAGCGCATCGACGCTTGCCACATCGTCGATATCCAGTATTTCGAGACGAACATCAGCCAGAGCGGCGAGCGCCTCGGCGCGTTGTGGGTCGCGGACCGTGGCGATCACCTGCCAGCCTTCGCCGTGCAGTTGTTTGACCAGCCCGAGGCCGAGGCCGCGGGAGGCGCCAATGACGAGTGCGGTTTTGGACATGGAAGTAGACTCCGTACGAGTACCAGAAACGAAAAATGCCCGACTCACAAGGAGGCGGGCATTCCGGTGCGTGCGTCACGAGGGATGGCCAGCAGGCTGTTGAAAAACTACCTGCGTTGGCAATACGGCGTTAAAAACAGGCTCGGAAAGCCGCTTGCGGCTAACGCGCTTCAGCGCGGCCCGAAGGGCGAACGGAGTGAGTAATGCTCATTTAGACCACTAAACTCGTACGCGAGCCCGGTCCGTTCCTCGCCTGTTTTGACTCGCTACGCTCGCCCTTCGGGCCAGCTTTTGGCTGTTACTCCCGTTGGTCGTTGCGCCTTGTCTTGCCTGCCTCGGCTACATTTTTCAACGGCCTGCCAGGCCGACTCCCCGTGGCAGCATGGGGCTTCAGTCGGCGAAGTTCTTCGCGACGAAGTCCCAGTTGACGACGTTCCAGAACGCCTCGACGAACTTCGGACGGGCGTTGCGGTAGTCGATGTAGTAGGCATGTTCCCAGACGTCGCAGGTCAGCAGCGGCTTGTCACCGGCGGTCATCGGGTTGCCGGCACCGATGGTGCTGGCCAGGCCGACGCTGCCGTCGGACTTCTTCACCAGCCAGGCCCAGCCGGAGCCGAAGGTGCCGATGGCGGTCTTGGTGAACTCTTCCTTGAACTTGTCGAAGTCGCCAAAGGCGGCGTTGATGGCATCAGCCAGGGCGCCGGTCGGCTGGCCACCGGCGTTCGGTGCCATGCAGTTCCAGAAGAAGGTGTGGTTCCAGACCTGAGCGGCGTTGTTGAAGATGCCACCGGAAGAGGTCTTGATGATGGTTTCCAGGTCCTTGCCTTCGAACTCGGTGCCTGGAACCAGGTTGTTCAGGTTGGTCACGTAAGCCTGATGGTGCTTGCCGTGGTGGTACTCGAACGTCTCGGCGGAAATGTGCGGTTCGAGGGCATTCTTTTCAAACGGAAGCGGCGGCAATTCGAAAGCCATGATGTATCTCCTGATCAGGTGTCGAGAATGCATGCGGCCAGATTGAGGGGCGACAGTCTGCGCTGATGCCAGCGCGCGGCGGAAAACGGCGAAACTGTAAGGCTGGCCGTCCGTCTGAATCTGTTCTTCCCCTTGCTGGCTCCATGCGTGGGTAATCTCTTGGCCGTTCACGGGCGGCCGTGTGGCGGGCTGAAGTATTCCACTGCATGCCCGCGAATCAAGGATCATAGCACCCGCCCTGCGGCAAAACCACGCGGCAACCGTGTGGGAAAGCAGGCGCCAGAGCCTGTAATTCATGCAATGCCCAGGGGGTTGCGGGTGTGAGCCCTCTGCGTGGACCACGAGAAAAGTCTGCTGTTCCTCAGGCAGTGAGGATCAGTTGTGTGGCAATGGCGAACATCATGCCTGCGACGCCAAGGTCGATCAGGCGCCAGGTAAGGGGGCGCGCCAGCCATGGAGCCAGCCAGGCACCTCCAAGCGCCAGTAGCAGGAACCACAGCGTCGATGCGCTGGCTGCGCCCAGGGTATAGGCGCCGGGTTCTGGCTGCTGGGCGCCGACCGAGCCGATCAGCAGGACCGTATCGAGATAGACATGCGGGTTGAGCAGCGTAACGGCCAGCGCCGCGAGCAGCACGCTGCGCAGCGAACGTGGGTTGCTTGGCGTATTTTCGCGCAGCGCCTGCGGTCTCGCAGCGCGGCGCAGGGCGATGACGCCGTAGAAGGTCAGGAAGGCCACGCCACCCCAGCGGGTGATTGCCAGCAGCAGGGGATTGGCTGCCAGTACTGCCGCCAGGCCGAAAACGCCGACCGCCACCAATAGAATGTCGCACAGGATGCACAGCGCAGCGACCGGCAGGTGATGTTCGCGGCGCAGGCTCTGGGCAAGGACAAAGGCATTCTGCGCGCCGATGGCGATGATCAGGCCTGCCGTCACCAGCAATCCATTGAAATAACTCTGCCACATGGCCTGTACCCGTTTGTGCCAAAGGAAGGTTGGCAGTTTCGGCATCCGAAGCGTATAAGAAAAACGAAAGTTGATAATGATGCATAAGGAAAATCGATGCTTGATTACAAGTTGCTGGCGGCCTTGGCTGCGGTAGTCGAGCAGGCAGGATTCGAGCGGGCTGCTCAAGCGCTGGGGTTATCGCAATCAGCCGTATCCCAGCGGATCAAACTGCTGGAGGCGCGGTTGGGCCAGCCAGTCCTGCTGCGTGCGGCGCCGCCGCAGCCGACCGAAGTTGGCCGACGGCTGCTCAATCATGTGCAGCAGGTGAGATTGCTGGAACGTGACCTTCAGGCACAGGTGCCGGAAATGGACGCCAATCGTTTGCCCGAGCGGCTGCGCATTGCGCTCAATGCGGACAGCCTTGCCACCTGGTGGGCGCCAGCGGTGGCGCCATTCTGCGCCGCGCACGGGGTGGTGCTCGACCATGTACTGGAAGATCAGGCAGTGGGTCTCAAGCGCATGCGTGTCGGTGAGGTGGCCGCCTGCGTGTGTGCCGTGGAGCGGCCCCTGGCGGGTGCGCGCAGCCAGTTTCTCGGTGCGATGCGCTATCGAGCCCTCGCCAGCCCGGCATTTATCGAGCGACACCTGAGCGGCAATGTGCCGGTGGAGGCACTGCTGCACGTCCCGGCAATCGTCTTCGGTCCGGATGATCAGTTGCAGCATCGCTATCTGGCTGCGCTCGGCCTGAACGGTGCCTTCAGTCACCACCTCTGCCCTTCATCCGAAGGCTTTGTGCGTCTGCTGCAAAGCGATCTTGGTTGGGGCCTGGTGCCCGAGTTGCAGGTGCGCGCCGAATTGGCAAGTGGGGCGCTGGTGGATGTGTTTCATGGCCAGCCCATAGATGTGCCGCTTTACTGGCATCACTGGCGCAACGGAGGTGAGTTGCTTGCCGAACTTACCCGGCAACTTACCCGCGCTGCTCCTGAGTGGCTGGTTGTCTGAGCCGATGGCTCAGGACATGACCCGCTGGCCGCGATAGATGCGTATCGAGGCCTGACGAGTTTCGCCGGTCGGTGAGGTTGGCGTGCGGGGTACTGGGGACGGTTGCTCACTGTAGGCAGCCAATTGCTTGCCAAGCTCCCGGGTCAGTTCGTCGGCGGAACATAGGCAGGCTGCCAGCATGGCCGAAATGGCGTCAGGCTGACTGAGGCGGATATCAAGATGCTGTTCTTCGCGAAGCCGGCGACGCAGGGTTCGCATGCAGTCAAGTACAGCCTTGTTGAACTCCATGTTGATCCGCTCCTCTGAGGCGTTGTTCAGGCCCGACATCCCTGTCGGTGATGCTATCCAGGCTGCCGCGAGTGTCAAAGCAACAGGCGTACCAATCTGCGTACTGGACGATGCAAGCCCCGCCATGTCTCGCTTTGAGCGAAAACCGCGACGCAGTGACGGGGCGGCCTGGGGCTGGTCGCCGCACGAGCTTGGGTCGAATGCCGCGAACCTGCCTGATCATGGTGCGCTCTGAAGCGCTATCGCTTAAATCGTTATACTGCGCGCTGTCTTTTGCTACGCGCCCTCAAAGGTATCCCATGCGCAACGATGCCCACGACGAACTGGACCATGTCCCCAGCCTGACCGCCGACAGGGACAAGCCCTATCCGGAGCCGGAGTTCGAACCTCTGCACAAGCCAGCCGAGAGCGGTCTGGAACATGAGCGAACACGCCAGAAACGCCGCAGCGCCAGCGTCGCGCCGTTATGGATAATGGTTGTGCTGCTCTTCGGCGCGGTGCTGGCACTGAGCTGGTGGGGTAAGGGACAGCTCGAGCGGCTGGAGACGCAACTGGTGGCTACTCAGGAGAGTTTTGCGCGCATCAGTGAAGATGCGGCGGGCCGACTGCAGGATATTTCCGGAAAGATGGTGGCCACCGAGTCCAATGTCACCACCGAAGGCGAAGCGTTGAAGTTGCGCATCAAGCAGCTTGAGAAGCAGGCCATCGAGTTGCTGGAGCAGCAGCGCGCCATCACCACGCAGCAGCAAAGCCTGGTGGGCAGGCAGGGTAATCATGATCAGCGTCTGGAAGAGCAGGCCGGGCGTGTCGAGGCGGTGGCGGTCGAAATGCGCAAACAACAGGCGGCGGTGGCCACGTTCACGCAGACTCTTGACGGGCTGAACAGCCAGCAAGCCAGCTTGAGTGGCGAACTTAAGGGCTTGAAAGGTTCGCTCGACGGTCTGGACAAAGTGCCCGCTCGCATCGAGGGTATCAACAAGGAAATTGCCGCTCTGAAGCGCCAGAGCGATCCCGCTCAAGCCATCAGCCGGCTGGAGCAGGATGTGCTGGTTCTGCGTAGCGAACTGGATAACCGTCCCGCCACCGCGCCGGGCGTGCAAACCGTCGAGTTCGATTCGTTCCGGGCACAGATGACGCGCAGCTTCAACACGCTGCAAAGCCAGATCGCCAATTTGCAGGAGCAGATCGACCGTCGTTAGCGGGCTATGAATTTATTGGTTACAAATCATCAGGACGAGCTGCTTCTGAAATATGGATAGCAGTCGTTAACACTGGCTTAGCCCTATTAAGGGTAGGGGGATTCGAGCCGTTTATCGGCTAATCCAGTGAATCAGATGATACGGATGGTTGCGCTCAGTCAATGAAATGAACTGGTGTCAGAATGCTACTATTCAGCGCGACTGACACAAGGCTGAAAAGTCCGCCAACCATCCCGCCCGGGTGACAATAAAAAATGCCGTCGTTGATTGATCTTCTTTTAAGTCGTTTGGCTACATTGCTGCCCAGTGAGCTCAAGCCCAACGAGCTCAAGCAGCTGTTGATTCCGCATCGCCACTCGATGCTGCTGACGCAGCGCCGCGCGACACTGATCGTCAATCGCGTCCGTCTGTTCGCCTTTCTCTTCGCTGTGCTGACACCGGTGTGGGGCATCATTGACCTCATGGTGTTCAGCTATCCGTTATGGCTGGGGCTGGCGGCATTTCGTCTGCTTGCCTGTGGGGCTTTTGCCTGCCTGCTGCTGTTCTATCGACCCAGCGGTAACCTCTTCGATGCCTACCGGGCGATTGCCATTCTGTTTGCGATCCCCACGGTGTTCTATATCGCGTCGCATACCCTGCTGGGCGGGTATCAGCTGACCCAGTTTTCTGCCGTGGTGGCTACGGGCTATGCATTTCTGCCTTTCGTGCTGATGGCTGGTCTGGCGATATTCCCGCTGACCCTGGTCGAAAATCTGGTGCTGGCCTTCATTCTTTTGCTGGCCCAGGCCCTGGCGGGCTATCTGAGCTGGTCGACCTTGAACTGGCCTTCGTTCGCGGGTGCCTTCTGGCTGCTGATCCTCATTGCCGGCGTTACGGCCCTGGCAAGTCTGAGCCAGTTAGCGTTCATGATTGCGCTGGTGCGCCAGGCCATTCGCGACCCGCTGACAGGGGTTTTCTCGCGTGGCAGCGGCCAGGAAATCATGCAGCTGCAGTGGGATACCGCGCGACGTCACGACAGCGGCCTGGCTGTGGCTTTCGTCGATCTCGATCACTTCAAGTCGATCAACGATACCTTCGGTCACGATGCCGGTGATCAGGTGCTGCGTGATTGCACCCGACATCTTCTGACCAACCTGCGCAGTACTGACAGTCTGGTGCGCTGGGGCGGCGAAGAGTTCGTGGTGATCATGCCTGACACCGATATTGAGCAGGCGCGCCTGGCGCTTGGTCGGATGGTTCAAAAAGGCTTCGGATTGCGCCCGGATGGTTTGCCGCTTACAGCCAGCATTGGTCTGGCAGAACGTTGTGCAGATAGACCCGAAAGCGGACAGCAGCTCCTTGAGCAGGCCGACAAACGCATGTACCAAGCCAAGGCGAGCGGTCGAAACCGGCTTTGTAGCGGAGCGATCAGTGAATCAGATCCAGGTGCGAAAAAGCACGAAAGAATAGAGGAT